>ENA-OQIM01000402-OQIM01000402.1-human-gut-metagenome-genome-assembly--contig:-NODE-402-length-16453-cov-1.627588_pt1 | contig 16453 bp, 28 predicted proteins | sample MGYA00242579_ERZ504744 | MGnify/ENA primary metagenome ERZ504744 (study PRJEB26092, sample SAMD00036441) | human gut metagenome | host: Homo sapiens | study: EMG produced TPA metagenomics assembly of...
CGTTCCAAAATGTTGCGGCCATTGGTATCCATTGTTGCCCGTAGCTGAACCAACTGCTGATCCGGCTCCGGGCGGGAGGATCAGGCGAATGATTGACGACATTGGCAGGTCTGGTGGTCGTGCTGTCCATCCTGGTCAAACAGATCAGTGTGCTGTTCGTTACCATCAAGTCGCTGTTTGCACTATGAGTGCAACCGTGGCTGTGTTCGGCATTGCGCTGCTCGCGGCACTGCTCTATGCGGTTCTGGAAAAGCAGGCCCCCGCCTATGCACTCCTGCTCTCCCTTGGGGCAGCGCTGGTGCTGCTGGTGCGGGCCGGGACAAGCATCCGGACAGTACTTTCCGGCATAGCACGCCTGGCTGGACAAGCTGACAGCGGGGCTTTTTCCTGCCTTGTACGGAGTGCGGCTATCGTTCTGCTGACAGATTATACCCGCACCCTGTGTGAGGAAGCGGGCAGAATCTTTAGGGTGGTGTGTTGGCTGGCAGGTCGGTGTCTGGTACTGGCGGCGGCGTGGCCCTTGCTGGAAGAGATCCTGCAGACGATTGGGAGCATTGCAAGATGAAGAACTGGAAGTGGTGGGCTTTTCTGCTGGTGGGGACGAGCTTCTGCCTGTGCGCCCCGACAGCTTTTGCGGCAGAGAGTGCCGGTTTGCACACACAGCTGCCGGGAGCAGAGCTCTGGCAGCCTTATCTCGACCAAAGTCCTGTGGATGCTTTGCAGGTAGCAGAAGACCCGTGGAGCGTTCTGCAAAGTTTTTGCACTTCGTCGCTGTTCCAGACACTGCGGGAAGCATCCGCGGTTATGCCGCACTGCTGTTGTTTCTGCTCCTGTCTGCCATAGTCAGTCTGTTTCTTGGGGAGGAAGGTGATCACAGCTGGTGTGACCTTGTCTGCGCCGGTGGGTGCGGGATCCTTCTGTGGGAGCCATTGCTTGAAATTGCCCGGCAGCTGTGTGCGCAGATTGAAAGCTGGAACCGCTTTCTCTCCGGTTTTCTTCCTGTCTATGCCGGTGTTCTGATCATGGGCGGTGAGACAAGTGCCGGGGCCGCCGCAAGCGGCTTTTTTTCTGACATTGCTTTGTCTGCTGGCACAGGCCTGACGGCCTTTGTACCGCCCCATTCTGGAATGCTACCTTGCATTGAGCATGGCTTGCTGTATCACGGAACAGAGCTGCCTGGGGAACCTGTGCAAAGCGGCAGGGACACTGCTGCAAAAGGGACTTTCCCTTACTGGAAAGCTGCTGGCTGCACTGCTGGGATTCCAGCGCATCTCTGCCGCACAGCTCGACCGAACGGCGCTTCGCACAGGACAGTTTCTCACCGGCACCATTCCCATTGTGGGGCAGAGTTTGAGCGATGCTTCCGAGGCTGTTCTGGCAGGCATCCAATTGCTCAAAAGCGGCCTTGGAATGGCCGCTATCCTGATTTTATTGGCTGAGTTTCTGCCACTGTATCTCGGGATGCTTGCACATCTGGATGTATCGTTCTCTGCGGGACGCTGTGCAGCCTGACCGGAAACAACCGTGGACAGGCACTGCTTACCTGTTTTGCTTCCGCTGTCCGGTGTATGATGGCCTGTATCGCACTCTTTTTCGGGCTGGCCGTAACAGGAACCGCACTTCTTTTTATGCTGGGAGGCGTTTGATGCAGACATTGAAAAGCGCAGCCGTGATCTTTTGCACTGCCTGTATCTGCGCAGAGCTGCTGGCCCGGCTCACAGGAAACAGCTGGGCCCGATGGTGCATAAAAGCCGTGGCTGGACTATATATTTTAGTGGTGCTTTTACAGGTCATCCCTCAGCTCCGGACAGAAGTTCAGTCCTTTTCTGTGCCGGATCTTTCGCCCGCATCCATGGGCACGCTGGAAGATGCCATTCGGGCTGAACTGGATGCCCGCAGCAGCGGACAGGAAGCAAAGGAGGGGAACCTTTCCAGATGAAGAGCAGGGAACAGAGCCTCTTTGCCGGTTTGCTCCAGAAGCAAAGCCGCACCCAGCTCGCAATCATTCTGGGTGTGGCGGCAATGCTGCTGATCTTATTCTCAGAATTATTCTCGACCCCCGCAAAACCCGCAGCAAGTGCGGGCAGTTCTGCTGCTGTTTCAGAAACTGTCTACCGGGAGCAATTGGAAACGCAGCTGAAAGAGCTGATCGAACAGCTCGATGGGGCAGGAAAAACCGTTGTGATGGTGACACTGGAAAGTGGGGAAGAAACGATCTATGCTGTGGATACGCAGTCCGGCCAGATGCAGAACCAGGAGACCCATGTTCTGCTGGAGGATGGCTCCGCCTGGAAGAGACGACCTATCTGCCTGCCGTCTGCGGTGTGGCTGTTGTCTGTGATGGTGGGGAGATGTCCGGGTCGCCGCCCGTATCACAGAGCTTGTCCGGGGCACTGCTGGATCTTTCGGCCAATCGAATTTGTGTAGAACAGCGCAAAGGATAACGCACCATGTAATATAAGGAGGAAACAGCTATGAGAGCCATCTCGAAGAATACCCGCAAAGCAACAGCCATTACCCTGGCAGCAGCACTGGTCATTGCCGTTTACCTGAACTGGCAGTATGCCCGCACCGGTGTGACGCTGGAAGAGGATGCAGTCAACGTTTCTGCCGTCAGTCAGGAGACCGTTCCCGTTACGGATGAACTGATGACCGAAGCCGAGGCGGTTTCCAGTGCCAACAAGAATTATGGCGAAGCTCAGCTTGTGAGCGTTGCAAACAACAGCGGCTCCAAGTTCTTTGAGGAAGCGCGGCTCAAGCGGACCAAAGCCACGATGAAGCATGGACAGCATTCAGAAAGCGCTGAAATCCGCATCTCTCTCCACGGAAGAAAAGAAGGAGTACACCAGCCAGCTGACCGGAAACCTTGCGGATCTCAACGCGGAAAACGAGATCGAGACACTGGTCAAGGCCAAGGGGTTTGCGGATTGTCTCTGCTTTCTGCAGTCAGGTCGGGCCGATCTGACTGTTATGACCTCGGGCGATGCCTTAACGGCCGCACAGGTAGCGCAGATCCGTGACATTGTGTTGAGCAAGAGCAGTGTGACAGCCCAAAATATCACCGTTGTTGAGGTAAAGTAAGGGAGCAGTTGCGGCAGACAACAGAATGTGGTAAACTAAAACAGAACAATGAAATTGAGCGCCGCTTTTCCAGCGGCGTTTTTGCAGGGAGTGCACCATGAAGGAACCAAAGCTCAAAACTGTTTACGTCTGCTCCAACTGCGGCGAAACCAGCCCGCGCTGGATGGGCCGCTGCCCCAGTTGCGGAAGCTGGAATACCATGAATGAGGATGTTGTTGCGGAAGCGCCCAAGGCAGGGCTTTCCGGCAGCAAAGCGGCAGCACCTGCCGGCAGGAGGGTGTTACTTCGCTGACAGCCCGGCGGTTGGCCGATATCAGCACTACGGAAGAGAAAAGCCGCATCCTGACCGGCATATCGGAACTTGACCGGGTGCTGGGCGGCGGCATTGTGCTGGGCGGCGTGGTTCTGCTCAGCGGAGAACCGGGTGTTGGCAAATCTACGATGCTTTTGCAGCTCTGCGGTGCCATCTCCAACCAGCACACCGTGCTGTATATTACCGGCGAGGAATCCGTGCGCCAAGTCAAACTGCGGGCAGCCCGCCTGAAAGTACCCCAGGAAAATATTTATCTCGCCGCAGAAAAACGACGTGGATGAGATCTGCGGCTGATCGAGAAAGAAAAGCCGGAATTGGTCGTCATCGACTCCATTCAAACCATGCGTTGCATGGATATCTCTTCTTCTTCCGGCACGGTCAGCCAGGTAAAAGAGAGTGCCGCCCGGCTGCTGGCGGTAGCCAAAAAGCAGGAGATTCCCATGTTTATCGTGGGTCATGTGAACAAGGACGGCGCAATTGCAGGCCCCAAGGTCATGGAACATATCGTGGATACGGTGCTCTACTTTGAGGGCGACAAGATGCTGCCGTACCGCATTCTGCGGGCAGCCAAAACCGCTATGGCTCCACCAATGAGCTGGGAATGTTCGATATGACCGGCACAGGGCTTGCCGAGATCGAAAATCCCTCCCAGATGCTGCTGGAAGGACGTCCGCTGGGGGTTTCCGGCAACTGCGTGGCCTGCACCATGGAGGGCAGTCGTCCCATCCTGAGCGAGATACAGGCACTTGCCACCAAGACGAATTTTCCGGCACCCCGTCGCGCCTGCAGCGGATACGACTATAACCGCATGAACCTTTTGATCGCCGTGCTGGAAAAGCGGGCAGGGTACTTCTTTGGCAATCTGGATGTCTATGTCAATATAGTGGGCGGCATTGCACTGCGGGATACCGCCTGCGACCTTGCAGTCTGCCTGAGCATGGTCTCCTCGCTGCTGGACCGCCCGGTCAGCGATAAGCTTATCGCCATTGGTGAGGTAGGTCTGGGCGGGGAAGTGCGCAGTGTGCCCAATCTGGAACAGCGCCTGCACGAGGCTGAGCGTATCGGCTTTGAGCGGGCTGTTATCCCAAAGCACAGCCTTGCACACCTGAATGCCGCAGATTATCCCGGCATGAGCTGGTCGGTGCAGCGTATATCGCAGATGCCATCAATGCGCTAAAAAATGACCGCCTGTGATGAAACGAGGAACCTATGTCGATTTATCTGGACGAAAGAAACCCCGGCAAACACGCACCCTTTGAGGATGCCGCGCCGGATATTGTAGAATATGTGCGTTATCTTGAAGTGATCGCCGGCAAAAGTGCCAATACGGCGTTCAGTTATTACTGTGACCTGCGCTCCTTCAGCCGCTTTATGAAGCGCCGCCGCGGGCTTGTGGCCACGGATGCAGAATTCAAAGAGATCGATCCCAAGGGGCTGGATACGGCCTTCTGGGGCAGCATAACAAAAGAGGATATCTACGAATATCTGTATTTTCTGAACCGGGAGTGCGGCAACAAAAAATCCTCTACCGCCCGGCGGTTGGCCAGTCTGCACGGCTTTTATGATTATCTGGTCAATCAGTCAACCGCTTATCCGAGGACCCTACGGCGGCCATCCGCCCGCCCAAACAGGATAAGTCTTGCCCAAGTACCTGACGGCAGAGCAATCCATTTCGCTTTGGAGAGCACCCAGACCCAGAGCGATTTCCCGGAGCGGGATTATTGCATGGTGGTGCTGTTCCTCAACTGCGGTATGCGTCTTGCAGAGCTGGTAGGCATGGACCTTGGAGACATCGATTTAGAGCAGCGTCAGATCCGCCTGTTCGGCAAAGGCCATAAAGAGCGTATGGTCTACCTGAATGATGCCTGCGTGGAGGCACTGCAACTATATCTGCGCAAGCGCAACACCATGGAGGGACTTTCACCCAAGGAAAAAGCGGTGTTTATTACCCGTATGCGCAAGGAACGTATTTCGAACCGCAGAGTAGAACAGCTGATCTCCGGTGCAATGAAGGCTGCGGGCTGAAGGGCTTTTCCACCCATAAGCTGCGGCACACCGCCGCAACGCTGATGTATCAGACCGGCAATGTGGATATCCTTACCCTCAAGCAGCTTCTGGGGCACAGCAGTGTGGGAACAACACAAATTTATACGCACTTACAAGAATTTCAGGTGCGCTCTGCCATTGAGGAAAACCCGCTGGGCAAGGTACTACCCATCAATGCTGCAAAAGCAAGTTTGGATACAACAGATGCAGCAGGGGAGACATCTGTTGAAAATGACCCAGCGGGAGAGGACGCTTCTGAGCCGTCCGGCCCTATGGCGGCCTTTGAGGGCGCTGCACAGGATGGCTTCCGGGCAGATATCTCGGCAATGTCCAACGAAGAAACCAACGATTCATAGATCGATACTTAAACCTGCACAAAACGTCTGAGACGATTCAAAGACCTATGGCGCGATCCGGCTTGACCGGATAACGTCATGGGTCTTTATAATTTACATTATAAGCAGTCAGCAGCAATACATACAGGAGCATCCATAGAAACGCGCAACGTAATGTCTACACAAAAACAAATGTTATAAAGCAAGCACCTAGATGCTTACTGGATGCTTACTGGAATAAAATGAATTACAAATGAACCGATGCAGCAGCACATAACACAGGAAGCATCTGTAAGCATGAGACAAATAAAACCATAAAATATGATAAAAATTGCAGAATGTGCAGAACGGCTGAACTAAGCCCGAAAATGAGCCAGCTGAGGCTGGAACGCCAAAAATCCGGGAAATGGGCATTTTTCACTTCCCTAAGTTTCGCATAACGTGCATTATACGAAACATGTACAATTAAAAAGAGAAGCTGCCCTTCTCTCTTTCTGTCAGATTTTCGGCAGCTTCTGTGGATGCTATTCAGTTTACACATGCCCGCTTCTGCGCCGCTGGACGTATTACCAGCATGTTCAAGCGTTCAACTTATGCCTGCAGTATCGTTTCTTTTCCTTTGGTGGTGCGATGTTCATTTCACCGGTAGCGGTTCTGTGCCGAAGTATGTACAGATGGCTTCGTAATAAATGCGTGCCACAGTCTTGCAGCCCTGTTCACTGCCAAAATGCTCCACATCCTCATCGTTCGTCACAAAACACTGCTCTGCCAACACTGCCGGACAATCCACATCCTCCAGCAGCGTAAAGCTGCGCTCAGGCCGAACCTGCGTGTAGGTATTCTCCACCAGCTGCTTCTGGTCGTTTTCCAGATAATAAATGTAACGCACTCCCCCTCGCCCGCGCAGCCTTGCGCCGATGCTCTGCATTCCACCGGCCAGCAGTTTTGCAAAATAAAAACTTTCCTGATGCCATGTACGCCCGGGCACTGCCGGATAGCATTCAAACCCGGCTGCCGTAGAGCCATTGGCTGCGGAGTTGCCGTGGATGGACAGCAGCAGCTGCGGGCTTTGAGCGCTGGCTACGGCTGCACGCTGGGCAGGCGTGGCGGTTGCATCAAAGCTTTCCCGGGTCTGCAGCGGAATGTAATTCGGGTCCTGCTCTAACCACTGAAGCAGCGCAGCAGCCGTTGCTGCTGTGACCTGTTTTTCCTCGACTACTCCCCTTGCGCCTGGGTCGTTGCCGCCATGTCCGGCGTCCACTGCCACACGGTACGGCGGGTCGCCCACCACAGGGCGAAAGTCCTCCGCTGAGACTGAGACTGCGGATTCTGCGGGTGCGTTCAGTTCCAGCGCCGCCTTCCATAAAAACAGGCCGAAACAGAGCATCAGTGCCGCAAAAACAAACAGCAAACCGTGTAAAAACCGGTTCCTCATTTTGCAGCGGTGCGTTTTACGTTTGCTATGTTTATTTACTGGTCTGCGCTGACTGGTTGGCATAAAGTTTTACTTCCTGTTCGTTTTACATTTATAATACGAGTATACTCGCCTTTTCCCTGCACTGCAACAAAAAAAGACTGCCAATTTTTTCAAAAGGCAGTCCTTTGGGGTTATTTCAGTTCTACAACCGTCACGCCGCTTTCGCCTTCGCCGTAACGGCCAAGACGGAAGCTTTTTACCATGCGGTTGCCGCGCAGATGCTTATGGATGGCGGTGCGCAGTGCGCCGGTGCCGTTGCCATGGATCAGATAAACCACCGTCTGTCCGTTCAGGATGGCGCGGTCAATAAAGGAATCCACCTCCGACAGTGCCTCATCCACCGTAAGTCCCAGCAGATTGCACTCCATTTTGGCGGTGCGCTGTACGCGCTCTACCCTGCCGTTGGGACGGTTGGTATCGCCGGTCAGGCGGGAATACCGCTGCTGCGCCTTTGTCTTAGGCGCAGTGGATTCTTTTACCAGCTTTTCCGGCTGCTTCAGGCCCTTGAGGGGCACCTTAGTCTTGATGATACCGGCACGCACCAGAACATCGCCGTTTTTGTCTGGCAGCGCCAGAACGGTGGCCAGCTGGTTCAATTCTGCAATGCAGACCTCCTGTCCCACCTTTACATCCTTCAGCGGTACAAACTCCTTGACGGGGTTATGCACACCTCCGTACCGGCAAACAGCTTTTCGGTCTCCTTTTTGGCAATTTCGCGGGCACGCTGCGCCTTCTGCTGGGCGCTCATGCGCTCGTCCTTTTGCAGCTGGCGCAGTTCATCGGTCAGTGCGTAGGCCTGCGTTTCCACCTGCTGTGCCAGCGTGCGCGCCTTGGCACGGGCAGCTTCCAATTCATTTTCGCCCTGCTGGATCAGTTCATCCCGCTTTTTGCGGGCTGCTTCCAGCTGATGGGAAGCTTCGTTGCGCAGCTGCTCCACTTCGTTCTGACTTTCCTTCAGCTGCAGCTTCAAGTCGTCCAGCTGACCCAGAACCGCATCCAGACGCTTATCCTCGGCAGACAGATGCTGCTGAGCCGCTTCAATGACGCGGCTGGGGATGCCCAGCTTTTCGCTGATCAGGAATGCGTTGGATTTGCCCGGTACGCCCACACTCAGCTTATAGGTGGGACGCAGTCTCCAGATCAAACTCGCAACTGGCGTTGACCACACCCTTAGTCTCCAGTGCAAAAACCTTCAGTTCCGCATAGTGGGTGGTCGCCATCAGCAGCACACCACGGCGGCGCAACTCCTCAATGATGGCAACTGCCAGCGCGGCGCCTCGGCGGGATCGGTACCGGCACCCAGCTCGTCCAGCAGCACAAGGGTGTGCGGCATAGCCAGTTCCAGAATACCGGTGATTTTTTCATGTGGCCGGAGAAGGTGGAAAGGCTCTGCTCAATGCTCTGTTCGTCGCCGATATCCACCAGAAATTCATCAAACACACAGATCTCGCTGCGCTCGTCAGCAGGAATCAAAAACCGCACTGTGCATGCGCACAGCAGACCGGCGGTTTTCAGGGTGACCGTCTTACCGCCGGTGTTCGGGCCGGTGATGATAAGGGAATCGTATTCCCCGCCCAGTGCAATATCCACAGGAACACACTTTTGCGGATCGATCAGCGGGTGGCGGGCACGGATCAGATTAAAGGAAGAATCCGTCCGCACAGCGGGCTTGAAGGCCTTCAACTCCAGTGCAAGCCGCGCCTTTGCCAGCAGGATGTCGATTCCAGCATGGCCTTGTAGCTGTACTGGAACTGCGGCTCAATGGCGGCCACCTGTGCGGTAAAGGCCACCAAAATGCGCTCGATCTCCTGTGCCTCCTGTGCGCGGTACTGCAGAATGCGGGCGTTTGCCTCCACCACAGCCTGCGGTTCCACGAACACCGTAGCGCCCGTAGAGGATACATCGTGGATGATACCGCTCACCTCGCCGCGGTATTCGCTCTTGACCGGCACAACATACCGGCCGTTGCGCATGGAAACCACACTCTCCTGCAGGTATTTGGAGGTGTCCATATTGCGCACCATGCTTTCCAGCCGGTCGCGGATGTGTTTCGGTGGTCGCGGATCTTTTGCGCAGCTCTGCCAGCGTGCGGGAGGCGGTATCCGCCATGGCATCCGGTGCCAGAATGGCGCTGGAGATCTGCTGCTCAAGGCCTGGCTCCGGTGCCAGCGCGTAAAACAGATCATCGGTCGGCAGCGCGTCATGCTCAGAGGAGCCGTACCAGCTGGTCAGGTGCTGAAAATTGCGCAGCGCACCGGCCACCATCAGCAGTTCGCCCATGGAAAGCACGCCGCCCTTTACGGCACGGGCGGCAAGCTGACTGACCCCCTCTACCCCGCCAAAGCGCGGCGAGCCGTTTTTAATCAGCAGGGTGTTGATGGCGTCCGTCTGCTCCAGTGCGTAGCGCACCTCGTCCGGGTCGCACTGCGGCTCAATGGCCAGCAGCATAGCACGGGCTTCCTTGCATACGCAGCCCTCGCTGCACGCGCAATGATCTTATCCAGTTCTAATGTTTTTAAGTAGCTTGTTTCCATACTGTTCCTTTTTGGTCAGGGCAGCACGCTTTTCAAAAAGGCATAGCTTTTCAGCGGCTTATCCAGATGCGTCAGAGCATAGTTTTCAGCCACTGCGGAAAGCTTTTCCAGACTGCCCACAGAGATCTTGAATGCAAATATTTTTTGTCCTCTACCAAGCAGATGTGGCGCAGTGCAAACAGCGCAGCCTTGTCCAGATTGCAGTTCTTGCCTGCCTTTGCCGCACAGGACGCACAGAGCAGATGCCCTTCCTGTGCGTCCAGATAAAAGGCATCTCCTTCATCGTAGGTGCACAGTCCCGGCAGCAGACAATCTGCGGCATAAAGCCGCACTCACTCATGGTGCGCAGCTCAAATACTGCCTTGATCACCCGCAGTCGGTGCGGTGCTCGTTGATCATATACAGACTGTTCAGCACCAGACGCAGCTCCCGGGCTGCTTCCTCTCCGGTAGGCGAAAGCGCAGCGGCCAATTCGGTAAGATACATGGCAAGGCTTACCCCTTCAATGGAGGAGGAAATGCCATGGAAGATGTTCTGCACATCGGCTTCCCGCACGGTATACATATTGCGTCCGGGCACCAGTGTAAACTCCGAATAGCAGAACAGCCCGCAGGCACTGAACAGCTTGCTTTTCAGCCGCAGGCTGTTTGCAGCCATTGCTGTGATCACGCCCAGTTTCGGGGTAAGGATCGTCAAAATGCGGTCTGCTTCTCTATAACGGGTCTCCTTCAGTACCAGACCCATGGTCACAAATGGTTCCATCGTCCGTTTCTCCTGCCGGATGCTCGGCGGGCAGCTGCACCAGTTGTTTGTAGTCGAGATAACGGAGAATGTTCCCCGTGCAGGCAAAGGCCTGCCAGCTTGCAGCAGCATCCATCTTCAGCACTCCTTCCCTTTTCTGTGCACAGGCTGCTTTTGTTATAGTGTCAGCCTGATTCTAGCACAGCATACAAGGGAAAACTGTCCTGCTTTGGCATCACTCAGCGTTGGAGGAATTCTGCTTAAAGCCGAAGTTATTCAGCAAAAAATTCGTTATCCCGCCAGTCGGATTTTACCTTGACCCAGCACTGCAGATTGACCCGGCAGCCCAAAAACTCCTCGCAGTCAGCACGGGCAGCGCTGGCGATTTTTTTGAGCATGGCACCACCCTTGCCGATGACCATGCCCTTGTGGCTCTCCCGCTCGCAGTAGATGTTCACATCAATGTCGATCAGGTCTGTGCCCGGGCGCTCCTTGAAGCGCTCCACCACTACCGCAATGCCGTGCGGAATCTCGTCCCGCATAAAGAGCAGTGCCTTTTCGCGGATGACCTCAGCCACCAATTCTTTTTCCGGCATATCGGTATAGGCGTCATCATCAAAGTAATGGGGGCCTTCCACGGCATAGCGGCTCAAGGCATCGAACAGTTCCTCACTGCCTTCCTTATTGCGCACACTGATGGTGTAAATCTCATCGAACACGCCCAGCGCCTTCAGCTCTGCCTTGCGGGTTTCCAAATCGGCAGGTTCTTTAACAAGGTCGGTCTTATTAATGACTGCAATGGCCGGGCCGCTGCGGTGCAGCGCCTCCACAAGTGCCATCTCAGATTCGTTCAGCGCGCCGTAAGGCTCGAACAGCATCATGGAAACATCCACATCCGCAATGGAATCGCTGGCGGTCTTATCCATGCGCTTGCCCAGCTTGTTGTGGCTTTGTGCACACCGGGGGTGTCCAGCAGCACATATTGCAGCGGCCCCCGGGTGATCACGCCGGTAATGCGGGTGCGGGTAGTCTGGGGCTTAGAGGTGACGATAGCCACTTTCTCGCCGACCAAGAGGTTCGTCAGGCTGGATTTGCCCACGTTCGGCCGTCCGATGACAGCAACGAATACAGAGGAGGTGTCGTAATGCTCCTGAACGGGTGTTGTAGTACTCAAAGCGAACTCCTGTCTTGTTTTTATGTTCTGGGATATCATTCCGTATAGCTGACCGTGCGGGGCAGACCCAGCTGCAGCAGCACAGCCTCTTCTTTTTCGCGCATACGCATGGCCTCCAGACCGCCGTTTTCGTGGTCGTAGCCCAGCAGATGCAGCATGGAATGAACGGTCAAAAAGGCTACCTCCCGCTGCAGCGGATGCCCATACAGATTGGCCTGCTCCATGGCGCGCTCCATGCTGATGACGATATCGCCCAGCATCATGCAGCCGTTATTCTCGTCGATATCGTACTTGCCGTTCTCGCCCAGAGGAAAGCTCAGCACATCGGTGGGCATGGGCTTATTGCGGTATTGGTTGTTCAGCTCGGCAATGGCAGCGTTGTCCACAAAGGTAACGCTGATCTCGGCGGGACGGTCGAAATGCTCATATTCCAGCACGGCATTGCAGGCACGGCGGATCAGAATGCGGAGCCCGGAGGGCACCTTAACAGCTTTCTGGGAGTTGGTGATCAAAACTTTATTGGACATATCGGTCCACTCCTTTCAGGGATTTATTTAAAATTCTTATTGTTTTCTTTATTTTCCGCATCGGCAGCCGGATGTGCGGCACGCTCGTAAGCCTTTACGATCTCCTGCACCAACCGGTGACGCACAACGTCTTTATCGGTAAAGTAGCATTGTGCAATGCCGTTCACATCCTTCAGCACCTTCAGCGCGTCCACCAGACCGCTGCGGGTGCTGCCCGGTAGATCGATCTGGGTCACATCGCCGGTAACGACCACCTTAGAGCCTACGCCCATACGGGTAAGGAACATTTTCATCTGCTCCGGGGTAGTGTTCTGCGCCTCGTCCAGAATGATAAAGGAATCATCCAGTGTGCGCCCGCGCATATAAGCCAGCGGGGCGACCTCAATGATCTGCTTTTCCACCAGACGCTCGTAGGTCTCTGCGCCCAGCATATCAAACAGGCCGTCGTACAGCGGCCGCAGATAGGGGTCTACCTTCTGCTGCAGGTCACCGGGCAGAAAGCCCAGCTTCTCCCTGCCTCCACCGCCGGGCGGGTCAAGATGATGCGGGATACCTCCTTGGCCTTGAAGCTTTCACCGCCATGGCAACGGCCAGATAGGTCTTGCCGGTACCCGCCGGGCCGACACCGAAGGTAATGGCATTGGAGCGGATGGCGCTCAGGTATTCCTTCTGTCCCAGCGTTTTGGGGCGGATCGGGCGTCCCTTGACCGTGACGGTAACAAAGTCCTCGGTCAGCTCCTTTACCCGCTTCTCTGCGCCATCATGCGCCAGACTGATGCAGTAGTGCACAGTCTGATCTTCCAGCGGGGTGCGGTTCTCGATCAGAAGAAGCATTCCCTCCACGGCGCGGTTCGCTGCCGCCACATTGGCAGGCTCGCCGGAAATGCGAAGCTGTGTGCCGCGGCAGACAGCGGTAACAGAAAACTCTTTTTCCAACAAGCGAATATTCCGGTCACAGTTGCCAAAAACAGCCGCTGCGATCTCTACACTATCCAGTTCAATACACTTTTCCGCCATGGAGCTCCTCCCGAATTGCAGAATTTGATAACTATATTGTACCACCAAAATCTTCAGAAGAAAACTATGAAAAGTGCACAAAATATTTTCCTGCATTCCATCGGTTTTTCCATACGAACTGCGTTTTAAAGCTTTTTGATGGCCTTTTTCTGAAAACGCTTGACAAAGTATATCGGGAGACGATATACTTTAAACGCAATATATCGGCTGACGATATAAAGACGTCCGATAGAATCCATGGAGTATTTCAGTATGGAAAACCTTGCATTGACCGAATCGACCTATTATATCCTGTTGTCTCTTTACCATCCGCAGCACGGCTATGGCATCATGCAGCAGACGGAGCAGCTTTCCGGTGGCAGAGTCCATCTTGCCGCCGGGACACTGTACGGAGCATTGACCTCCCTGTGTGAAAAAGGCTGGATCCGTCCCCTGCCCGCTGAGAGCGGCAGCCGCAAAAAGGAATATCAGCTTACCGCAGAGGGCGTACAGGTCTTAAAGCACGAGCTTGCCCGTTTGCAGCAGCTTGTGGCAAATGGTGAGAGCATCCTGAAGGAGGAAACCTTATGAGGGAAAAGAAAACCGTTTTCAAGCTTTTCTTTGTGTGGGATTTTGAAAAAGAAGAGCGCTGGCTGAACGAGATGGCGCAGGAGGCTGGGTACTGCTGGGTATCCGTAAAACAGTTTTCGAAAAATGACACGGCAACTGCCTGTCAGGATTGGTTACGGAGTACCCGGCTAGGCCGAGGAAGCATCAAGTCCCATGTCCGCACCGTTAAGGTGTTGGGTATGGGGCTTTTTGCATTTCAGGAACGTATACACCTCTGGAAAGGTGTAACACACTAGACTTTGTACCAAAGTCGTGTGCCAAGGGTGCTGCGCCCCTTTGGAATCCCTGCTTACATCGCCTGTGGGCGATGTGGATTCGCCGCACAGAAAGCTCTCACAAAAGGCACACCCGGCTGTCTGCGGCGAGGAGAAGGCACTTCTGCGGAAGTGTAATAATCCACTATGACACTTTCATCCCTGTGGTCTGCAAAGTGTAGTGGGCTCTCCGAGGGGGAACGGCTATATAGAGTGCGTTTCGGGCAAATCGCCGCATACGTGTATACGGAAGATGGGTACGCACGTACGCAGTAAATCGGCCAAGTTCTCCCATGTAGAGGGTGTAATTTCGATAAAGAACGTGGTATAATTGACTCAACAAATCGATTTGTGGAGGCGATTATTTATGAAAAAAGAAACCAAGAAATCTATCTTATTCTATGCAGCTTCTGCTCTGTTATATATGGCTTCACTTATTAGCTTCATAAGTGGAAATGATAATTCTATGGCTGTTGTATGGTTGTGTCTTGGTTCATCATTTCTTTGCCTTGGCTCGACGCATCTTTGTTTAGGTTTGTCTCGTAAGAAAAAGGGAAACGACAAAACCGATGCAAGCAATAAATAAATTCCTAGTATATCGCACTCACTCCTAAGCAGGGTTTGGGGCAGGCACGCCCCAACAAGAAGCTGTCCCAAAAGGCAAGAATTTTCAAGAATTGAAAATTTGTGGCCACGGGACGATTCTTGCTCTCACGAAAACCCATACTTTTTGAAAATCCGCTTTTCGCAGCCAAAGGAGGATGCACCATGAAAAAGAGATCGAAGCCTTCGTCAACGCAGCCAACGAGCAGGAGTTGGAAGCCGCATGGAATAACCTCTCGGCAGAGGAACAGCGAGTTTTCGAGCAGCTCATGGAGGAAGACTCACCCGAAGATGCACTGGCATTTTTTGCCCAGCTGTATGACCGATGCCCCGAAGGAGCAAGCCAGCGAAACCGTGAGCATCTCCGAAAACGAAATCTATTTCAAGCGGCAGCCCTTGACCGAAGAGCAGAAGAAGCACGGCTCCTATGTAGATGAGAACGGCAATCTCCATGTCAAGAACCTGTCTGCATTCTGGATTCCTGAACTGACCACCACGGAGAAAGTCGGTCACACCACCTACACCGTGACCGGCAGCTATGAGGGCAAGGAATCCTTTTTGAAGAAACTGGAGCGCATTGTTGCCAAGAACGCCCAGCAAAAATTTGAAGATGAGGGTGCAGACGAATGACAACTGCGTCCAATTCTGCTATACTTGATCCGGTAACCAATCCTGTACTGACAGTTGCTCCACAGAATAAGGAGGACACAACAATGTCTGGAGCAACGAATAAAATCACCGCACTTTACTGCCGACTGTCGCAAGAGGACGCACGGCTCGGCGAAAGCCTGTCCATTGAGAACCAGAAGGTCATCCTTCTGGAATACGCCAAAAAGAACCACTTCCCGAACCCGGTGTTCTTTGTGGATGATGGCTACTCCGGCACGAACTATGACCGTCCCGGCTTTCAGAGTATGCTGGTCGAGATCGAAGCAGGGCGTGTAGGAATCGTTATCACGAAGGATTTGTCCCGACTGGGGCGCAATTCTGCCTTGACTGGTCTGTACACCAACTTCACCTTTCCCCAGTATGGCGTTCGCTACATCGCCATTAACGACAACTACGACACCATTGACCCGAACAGCGTAAACAACGATTTTGCGGGCATTAAGAACTGGTTCAACGAGTTTTACGCCCGCGATACCAGCCGCAAGATTCGGGCCGTTCAGAAGGCCAAGGGAGAGCGTGGAGTACCGCTGACGGTTAATGTTCCGTACGGCTATGTAAAAGACCCGGAGAACCCGAAGCATTGGCTTGTTGACCCGGAAGCGGCTGCGATTGTGAAGCGCATCTTCTCCATGTGCATGGAGGGACGTGGGCCGACCCAAATTGCGAACCAACTGTGGGAAGATAAAGTTCTGAATCCTACCGCCTACAAGTTGAGCCATGGCCGGAGTACAAACGCACCTGCCCCGGAAGACCCTTATCGCTGGGATAAAAGAGCAGTAAGTTTGATTCTGGAACGCCGGGAGTACACGGGCTGCACAGTCAACTTCAAGACCTATACTAACTCTATCTGGGATAAAAAGAGACATCTGAATCCTGTGGAAAATCAGGCTATCTTCCCAGATACACATGAGCGCATTATTGACGATGATGTGTTTGAAAAGGTTCAAGAGATTCGTAACCAGCGTCACCGCATGACCCCGGACAGGCAAGAGCAGCATTTTCTCCGGTATGGTCTACTGCGCTGACTGCGGTTCCAAGATGCAATATGGTTCGTCCAATAACAGGGACTTCAG
>ENA-OQIM01000403-OQIM01000403.1-human-gut-metagenome-genome-assembly--contig:-NODE-403-length-16446-cov-4.909124_pt1 | contig 16446 bp, 20 predicted proteins | sample MGYA00242579_ERZ504744 | MGnify/ENA primary metagenome ERZ504744 (study PRJEB26092, sample SAMD00036441) | human gut metagenome | host: Homo sapiens | study: EMG produced TPA metagenomics assembly of...
CGCGTCAACTATTCCTGGGCCACTGATCAGGAAGCCATGAGCGCGTCAAGGATCTGTGCGAAACCGAAGGCATCATCCCTGCCATCGAAAGCTCCCACGCAGTGGCCGGCGCGTACAAGGCAGCTGCAGACCTCAAGGCCAAAGGTATGAGCATCCGGTCATGATCATCAACATCTCTGGCCGTGGAGACAAGGACATGAACACCGCCGGCAAATGGTTCGGATACCTGACCGACGAGCAGGCCAAAGCCTTGGAAGCCAACGGCGCGCAAGGCAACAACGCGGACGGCGAGTGAGAAAAGGAGCAACCATCATGACGAACGCAACATCATCCACGCCGTCCGGCCAGCCACTCGGCATCAGCCACAAGCCAAGCCCGACGGAAACCATGTTCGATGAATTCAAAGCCGCCGACAAGCCGGCATTCATCGGATATCTGCCATACGGATTCCCTGATCCGGATTATTCGCTCAAAGCTTTCCGCACCATGGTCGAACACGGCGTGAACGCGGTCGAAATCGGGCTGCCGTATTCCGACCCCGTCATGGACGGTCCCGTCATCCAGGCGGCATCGCAAATCGCCATCGACAATGGTGAAAAAATCGCCAACGTATTCAAAGCGGTGGAAACAGTGGCGAACGCCGGGGGAGTGCCATTGGTCATGAGCTATTGGAACCTCATCTTCCATTACGGCGTCGAACGATTCGCACGTGATTTCGAAAACGCCGGTGGAGCCGGTCTCATCACCCCGGATCTCATTCCGGACGAGGCCGGCGAGTGGATCGAAGCCTCCGACCGTCACGGACTCGACCGCATCTTCCTGGTATCTCCGGATTCCACCGAAGACCGTCTGAAAGTCGTTGCGGACAATGCGCGGGGTTTCGTCTATGCTGCCGCCCGCATGGGCGTCACCGGAGAACGCTCCACCATCGATGCGTCCCCGAAGGAACTGGTCGCCCGTACCCGCAAGGCCGGTGCGAAAAACGTGTGCGTAGGCATCGGCGTGTCCACCGCGGAACAGGGGGCTCGTGTCGGATCGTATGCGGACGGTGTCATCGTAGGCTCGGCTCTGGTGCATACCATGCTTGACGAATCCGGCAAGCATGCAGTCGACGAAGCCACCGGTCTCAAGGCCTTGGCGGAGAAGACTGAGGAGCTTGCCGAAGGCATCCACAACGCCCGCAACTGAACCAGTCCAAAGACAACATACTGGTAGTCCACGTACCATATCGTATACGTGGACTACCATCAGGAAACTATGACACTTGCTTACATTCCGTCACCCACCATTTCGCAGTTTTCCATCGGGCCGGTGACCATCCATTTCTACGCGCTGTGCATTCTGCTCGGCATCGTGCTGGCGGTATGGATGACAACCGTTCATTGGAAACGATATGGCGGTAATTTCGATCAGATTCTCGACATCACGCTTGTCGCGGTGCCGAGCGGCATCATCGGTGCGCGTATATACCACATCATCACCACTCCGGAACGTTTCTTCGGACCGACCGGCGATTGGGTGGAGATGTTCCGCATCTGGAATGGCGGACTGGGCATCTGGGGCGGCGTCCTGCTTGGAGCGCTTGCCGCTTGGGCATGGTGTCGTCACAAGCATTATCCAATGGCTCTGCTCGGTGACGCCGTCGCGCCAGGATTGCTCGTGGCGCAGGCCGTGGGACGTCTGGGCAACTGGTTCAACCAAGAGCTCTACGGCGCGCGACGACCTTGCCTTGGGGTTTGAAGTTGAATATGGAGGGAAGCGCCATCGGTCACAGCGAACAATGCTATGACGGAGCGACCTGCCCGACAGGCACGCTGTTCCACCCCACCTTCCTGTATGAGATGATTTGGAATCTCATCGGTGCTGCGCTCATCGTTTTCCTTGGTTCCAAAATCATGAAAAAACTCAAGGCCGGTCCTTGTTCGCCATATACATCATGTGGTACACGGCGGGACGCACTTGGATCGAGGCTCTGCGCATTGATTTCGCGCACGAGTTCCTTGGCGTGCGCATCAACGTATGGGTGTCCATGGCGGTGTTCGTGCTTGGCGTGGTGGCTTTCATCGTTATTCAGCAGATGGGAAAGTCCACCGAGCTGCTTGCCGAGAAGTTGCGCACCGTCACCGAGATTGAGCTAAGCCTCGTCGAGGATGGAGAAACCGGTCTCCCGACCGCGAAGGCCAACCTTACGAAAACCAAGGATGAAATCACGGCAAACGATGGCTCATCCGTCTCATATGCCGATGACCAGTCCGACAACAAGTAACATCAAGTCGATTACCTTCCATAGAATGAGAACCATGACTATTCAAATCGCACCTAGCATCCTGTCCGCTGACTTCTGCAATCTGGAACGTGACCTTAAGGCCATTTCCAACGCCGATCTCGTTCACGTGGACGTGATGGACCATCATTCGTTCCGAATCTGACGTTGGGTGAGCCGATTGTGGCTCGCATCTGCCAAGTCACTGACCTTCCGGTCGACGTGCATCTGATGATCGAGGATCCGGACCGTTGGGCTCCGGAATACGCCAAGCTTGGTGCGGCTTCCGTCAGCTTCCATATGGGAGCGACGCATGCTCCGGTTCGTCTTGCGCGTCAGCTGCGCGACATGGGCTGCAAGGCATGCTTCGCGGTCCGTCCGGCCGAACCGGTCGAGCCGATCTTCGACATCCTTGACGAATTCGACATGGTGCTTATCATGACGGTCGAACCGGGCTTCGGCGGTCAGAAGTTCCTTGACAACCAGATGGCCAAGGTCCGTCGTCTGCGTGACGAAATCACCGCCGTGGCCTGAAGACGAAGATCCAGGTCGATGGTGGCGTGAGCCCCAAGACCGCCCATATCGTTGCCGAAGCCGGTGCCGATGTGCTGGTCGCCGGTTCCGCCGTGTACGGTGCCGAGAATCCGGCCGAGGCTATCGACTCCATCCGCGAGAAGGCCGAAGCAGCTTCAAGGCGTGAACGCCCACCATACAAGGAAGCATACGACTATGAAGACTTTTGAATCGCTGTTCGCGGAATTGAGCGAGAAAGCCGCCACCAAGCAGGCCGGTTCCCTGACCGTCGATGAGCTTGCCAAAGGCACGCACTTCATCGGCAAGAAGATTGTCGAAGAGGCTGGAGAGACCTGGATCGCCGCCGAATATGAGGGTGCTGATCGTACGGCCGAAGAAATGAGCCAGCTCATCTACCATCTGCAGGTCATGATGATCGATCGTGGCATCACACTCGAGGACATCTACAAGAACCTGTGAGAAACCCGGGGCCATGCCAGTTGAAGGTGTGGCCTTTTTTAGAGGAGAAACATGCTAAGAATCGCTGTGCCTAATAAGGGCATGCTGTCCGAACCCGCCTGGAACATGCTGGCGGAAGCCGGCTACCGTTTGAGGAGCAACCCTCGCCAGTTGGTCGTGGAGGATCCCGACAATGATGTTGAGTTGTTCTACCTGCGTCCCCTCGACATTGCGGTCTATGTCGGTCGCGGCACCATCGACGTTGGAATCACCGGGCATGATTTGCTCGTGAACTCCGGCACCGATGCGGAGGAGCATATGCAGCTTGGCTTCGGAGCCTCCACGTTCCGTTTCGCAGCCCCGAACGATTCGCCGATTACCAAGCTTGAGGATATTGAAGGCAAGCGAGTCGCCACCACATTCGACAAGCTCGTACACGACTATCTGGTCGAGCATGGCATCAACGCGGAAACCGTGCACCTTGACGGCGCCGTCGAATCGTCCGTCCAGCTTGGCGTCGCCGATCTGATCGCCGATGTGGTTTCCACAGGGACCACTCTGCGTAATGCGGGACTGCGCATTTTCGCTGAACCGCTGATGCACTCTGAAGCCGTATTGATTCGTTCCCCTCGTCTTGAGGCGGATGACGAGCGTCTGACGATTCTGAGCAGGCGTCTGCAAGGCGTGCTCACTGCCCAGCGTAATGTGCTTATGGACTACGACATTCCGGTCGAGAAGGTGTCCGCCGCAGTGGATATCACTCCGGGTTTCGAAAGCCCGACGATTTCGCCTCTGCATGATAAGCAGTGGGCGGCTGTGCGTGTGGTGGTTCCGAAGGCGAAGGTGAACCAGCTTATGGACCAGTTGTATGAAGTTGGTGCCCGTGGCATAATAGTCACCGCGTTGCAGGCTTCGAGAATGTAGTGTAGCACGTAATATGAGCAAACTGATTATTAAGAAGCAATACAGTCCGGAACCGCGAGACATCTATTTCACGGTTCCGAACTTCATCAGCCTGCTGAGAATCATTTCGATTCCTTTTATCGCGATGCTGGTCTCTCATCACAGGATGGTGACCGCCTTGGTCGTGCTTGCGCTATCGGCGATATCCGATGGTTTGGACGGACTGATCGCCAGATCATTCAATCAGGTGAGCAAAATCGGGCAAATTCTCGATCCGATTGCCGATCGTCTGCTGATCTTCTGCAGCATTCTTGCTTTGGGTGTGGCGAACATCATTCCATGGTGGATGCTGATCGTCGTCGGTCTGCGAGATTTGATCATGGCTGTTCTGATACTGGTTTTGGCGCAGCACGATTATGGCCCATTGCCTGTTCATTTCGTAGGCAAGGCCGGTACCGCGATGCTGCTTATCGCCATCGTCGCGTTGATCTTCGCCGACATCTGGTCCAACTCCGCTGCGGATACACTGCATCTATGCGGTCTTGCCACCGGAATCTGGGGCGTTGGACTGTATTGGCTTGCAGGTACATCTACATGCGCCAAGCATCCAACTGTTGAAGAACGATACAAACAGCAAGGATTGACGCATATATGAAGTCCGATGCTCCACGTTTCGCGTCGTTCCCCGTTTCCCCGGAGAACGTACCCACAAAGCATCGTGCCATTTTTTCGTCATCCTTCGCCGGCCTGTCATCCCATCATGTGCAACCGGCCTCCATGCCCGCCATGCCGCAACGCCATAGACATGTCGATGACGATTCGCTTCGGCTTATTGACGATTTGACCAATCGTCCGATGGACGTCCTGTATTCGGACTCCCGCCTGGCCACTAAAAAACGTTCGGCGGTTTCGATTTGGGCCACCAGGATTCTGGTGTTCCTCATCTGCATCGCTGTGGGTGCCGCGGGAAGCGTTTTCGTGCGCCAGCTGAGCACTGACCCACGCAAAGAAGTACGCAAGCAGTTGGCAAGCCAGCTGACCGAACAAACGAAGCGGGTCGGCGACCTCACCAAGGATGTCAACGACTTGCGGTCGCAAATCGAATCTGAATCGGAATCCTTGGCAAGCTGGTCCCTAAACCAGACGATGCAGGATGATGAAATGGTCAATGGAACGCTTCCGGTGCAAGGGGAAGGCATTGTCCTGACCGTAGCCAACCCGCTTTCCGTCAGCGGCGACAATGCCGACTCCTCACTGCCAAGAGAAAATGGCAGCCAGGTTCGAGTCGTCACCGATTCCGATTTGCAGCTGCTTGTCTCCTTGCTATGGCAATCCGGAGCGGAGGCGATCGCGATCAACGGCAACCGCCTTGGCGTGCAAACCTCGATTCGAACCGCCGGATCGACGATTCTCATCGGAGTCAATTCGGTGCAAAGCCCATATCGAATCGAGGCGATAGGCAATCAGGCGACCTTGGCGAAATCGGTAAGCAAGACAACGCAGAAACAACTGTATGACGATTTCAAAAAGGCCGGCATCTATCCGCAGATAAGCAAAAGCAAATCGATTACACTTGATGCTGCAGTGGCTGGCGACACGACGCATGTGAGGAAGGACAAGTAATGGCAGCTGTCTTGGGACTTATCATCGGCGTGGTAATCGGTGTATTCGTTCGTCCGGACATCCCCATCGAGCTCCAACCGTATCTGCCGATTATGGTATTGGCCGCGTTGGATGCGTTGCTAGGCGCCGCACGCGCGTATTTCCAACGCAGCTTTTCCGATAAAGTGTTCGTGATCTCCTTCTTCTCGAATGTCATCACCGCGACGCTGCTGGTGTTCCTCGGCAACCAGTTGGGAGTCGGCTCCCAGCTGCAGACCGCAGTGATCGTAGTGCTCGGCATACGAATCTTTACCAATGTGTCCTCCATCCGACGCTTCATCTTTAAAGGTTGATGCGGTATGAGCGGACAAGACGCGAACAGCAAGGACATGCTGTCCAGAATTCATGAGCAGAGGGTCAAGGACCAGAACAATGACAGCACCCAAACCGGTGCGTTCCCCATGGTCAAGGCCAAGAAGCGAATCTCACTTGATGCGAAGGTCACACGAACCCGACTGTATTCCAGCATTCTGGTCACGATATTGTGCGCCTTGCTTGGCTTCGGCTATGTGATCCAGATAAACAACACGACATCCACCTATGAGACGATGAGCGAAGATGAATTAACCAAGCTCATCAGCGAGACCAATGCTCAGGTCCAAAAGCTCGAACAGCGTAAGAACGAACTCTCCAGCCAGCTGAACGCTTTGAAAGACACCGCGGACAAAAATGAGAAGGCCGCGGAAATCGCCAAGCAGAACGCACAGACCAACGGCATCCTATCCGGCCGTCTCGCGGCTACGGGAGAAGGCGTGGTCATCCGCATATCGCAGGGTTCCAAACAGAAGATTGACTCCGCGATATTGTTCACGTTGCTTGAGGAATTGCGCAACAGTGGTGCCGAGGTCATTGAGATCAACAATGTCCGCGTGGTAACCAGTACTTACATCAGTGGCACGGCCGGCAGTCTCGTCTGCGACGGCACCAAACTGAAATCCCCATTCACCATTCGCGCGATCGGCGACAGCGACAATCTGCAGAACGCGGTCAATCTGGCCGGTGGCGTCGGGTCGCGGCTCAAAGTGAAGTATGGCGCTACGGTATCGGTCAGCCCCTCTGACAAAGTGATGATCAAGTCCACACGTCAGGCTCCGCAGTATACATATGCGCACGTCATCGGACAGTAAACAGTAAAGGACCTTTCCTTTCGCGACATTCAATCAGCGTTGTTCTTCCGTTCACCGAAATGGCGTGCCGTTGTCTGCGCTTGACCCTATCTTGTTCATCGTTGATATATAGTCCAGGCCTGCACATTGGTAACGCGGACCCCGATAGCAAAGGACAACTCATGGCTGAACAGACCATCTCCATCACACTCAACGGCGAAAAGAAGGAGGTGGCGGCAGACCAAACCGGCGTCCAGCTCTTCTCCGACGACAAGAACATCATCGCGGTGCGTTTGAACGGCGAACCCCGCGATCTCTATACCGAGCTGCACGACGGCGACGTTGTGGAACCCATCGCGCTCGATAGCGAGGACGGTGTGGCCATCATGCGCCATTCCGCAACCCATGTCATGGCCCAGGCCGTGCAGGAGATTCGCCCTGACGCCAAGCTTGGTGTTGGACCGGTCATCAAAGACGGCTTCTACTACGATTTCGATGTCGAGACTCCTTTCACTCCGGAGGACCTCAAGGAAATCGAAAAGCGCATGCAGCGCATTATCAAGTCCTCCCAGTCCTTCCGCCGCCGCGTGGTGACCGAGGAAGAGGCTCTTGCCGAGGAAGCCGACCAGCCCTACAAGCTTGAACTTATCAAGGATAAGGAAGCGCATCTTGACCCGGAAGCCGCCACCGAAATCAGCGGCAAGGAACTGAGCTTCTACGATAACGTCGACCGTGAAGGCAATGTGGTTTGGAAGGACCTGTGCCGTGGTCCGCACCTGCCGAACACCCGTTACATCAAGGCGTTCAAGATCGAGCGTTCCGCCGCCGCATACTGGCGCGGCAGCGAGGCCAATCCGATGCTGCAGCGCATTTACGGCGCCGCCTTCGCCACCAAGGAGGACCTGAAGGCATACCAGACCCGTCTGGAGGAGGCCGCCAAGCGCGACCACCGCAAGCTCGGCGCGGAAATGGACCTGTTCTCCTTCCCGGATGAGATCGGTCCGGGCCTTGCCGTCTTCCATCCGAAGGGCGCGGCCGTCATCAACGCCATGGAGGACTACTCCCGTGAGATGCACCGCAAGCACCACTACAGCTTCGTGCAGACCCCGCACATCACCAAGGGCGGCCTGTATGAGACCTCCGGCCACCTGCAGTGGTACAAGGACAGCATGTATCCGCCGATGCGTCTGGACGAGGAGAAGGACGAGAACGGCAACGTCATCAAGCAAGGCTTCGATTACTACCTGAAGCCGATGAACTGCCCGATGCACAACCTGATCTTCAAGTCCCGCCAGCGTTCCTACCGTGAGCTGCCGCTGCGCCTGTTCGAATTCGGCACCGTGTACCGTTATGAGAAGTCCGGCGAAGTGCATGGCCTGACCCGCGTGCGCGGCTTGACTCAGGATGATTCCCACATCTACTGCACCCGCGAGCAGATGAAGGACGAGCTTAAGAGCCTGCTTACCTTCGTGCTCGGCCTGTTGAAGGACTTCGGTCTGGATGACTTCTATCTGGAGCTGTCCACCAAGGATCCGCACAAGTACGTCGGTTCCGACGAGATTTGGGAGGAAGCCACCAACACGCTGGCCGAGGTCGCCAAGGAATCCGGTTTGGACTTGGTCGACGATCCGTGCGGCGCAGCCTTCTACGGTCCGAAGATCTCCGTGCAGGCCCGTGACGCCATCGGACGTACCTGGCAGGTGTCCACCATCCAGCTCGACTTCAACCTTCCGGAACGTTTCAAGCTCGAATACATCGCCGCCGATGGCACGCACCAGCGTCCGGTGATGATCCACCGCGCGCTGTTCGGCTCCATCGAACGCTTCTTCGCGGTGCTGCTTGAGCATTACGCGGGCGCCTTCCGGCGTGGCTCGCCCCGGTCCAGGTGCTTGGCGTGCCGGTCGCGGACGAGTTCGCCCCGCACCTGCAGAAGTTCATCGCCAGCTTGGAAGAGGAGACCGTCCGTTGCGAGATCGACCTGTCCGACGATCGCTTCGGCAAGAAGATCCGCAACGCATCCAAGTCCAAGGCGCCGTTCATCCTCATCGTCGGCGAAGAGGATATGAACAACAACGCGGTCAGCTTCCGCTTCCGCGACGGCAGCCAGTTGAACGGCGTGCCGGTCGATGAGGCGAAGGCGAACATTCTGACCGTAATCAAGAAGCGCGTCCAGGTCAACACCGCAGACGACTTCAAGGCCGCCCTCGCCGACTGAGCGAGACCGATGGCAACAAGTCGCACGCGACCATGAACCGTGAAACGGCGCACGAATCTCGACAAGAGGTTTGTGCGCCGTTTCTCATTTTCTCATCGAGAAGGAAGTAACACATGCTTGAGCATCTTCGTGCGCCGTTCAAAAAACTCATCGAGCCAATAGCCAAAGCGTTGATCGCCATAGGACTGACCGCCAATGCGGTGACGGTGATTGGTGCTGTCGGCACCATCGTCGTGGCCATCGCCACCGGTGTGACCGGATGGCTATTTGGGGGAGCGGTTGTTCTGACTCTGCTTGTGCTTGCCGATTCGTTGGATGGCTCGATCGCCGCGCTTACCACGGGTGGGACGAATTCGGGGCTTTTCTCGACTCCACGCTCGATCGCATCGCTGATTGGGCGATGCTCGTAGGCGTGATCATCTTCTTTCTTATGCATCGTGACTGGTGGCATACGGCCATCGACAACACGCCTGACTATACGAGCATGATCGGTATCGCCGCCGCCGCGGTGGCCGTGATGACATCGTTCGTCACTTCATATGCCGTGCTCGTGCCGAATCAGTCGGCTATGAGGTGAAAAACGGCATCGCCACTCGTGCCGATCGCTTGACCATCATTCTGGTGGCATGGCCATCACCGGATTGACGCGTCAGGGATTGTGCTCGCCATCGCCATGATACTGTTGGCCGGATTGGGGTTAGTCACCGTATTCCAACGCATCTTCGAAGCCAAGCGCCAAATGGTCATAGGGGAGAAAACATACCGGCGGTAGTCACAGCCGGGGGCAGACCCCATCCAAAAGTTCGAAAAGCGAAATGCCACAGGTTCGTATTCGGCATTTTGTCGGCGAACCGCTTTAGAATCATTTCGTTTGAAACATCCGCAACCTGCCTAGGAGCATTATGTCAGGTCATTCCAAGTGGGCGACCACCAAGCACAAGAAGGCCGCCATCGACGCGAAGCGCGGCAAGCTGTTCGCCAAGCTGATCAAGAACATCGAGATCGCAGCACGTATGGGTGGCGGCGATCCCGACGGCAACCCGTCCCTGTATGACGCCATCTACAAGGCCAAGAAGGCCTCCATGCCGGCCGACAACATCAAGCGCGCCGTCAAGCGTGGTTCCGGTGAGGAAGCCGGCGGCGCCAACTATGAAGACATCGTGTACGAGGGTTACGCCCCGGCAGGTGTTGGCCTGATCATCGAATGCCTCACCGACAACCGCAACCGTGCGGCCGCCGACGTGCGTTCCACCCTGACCAAGGGCAATGGCTCCCTGGCCACCACTGGTTCCGTGAGCTTCAACTTCGAACGCAAGGGACAGATCGTTGTTCCGGCCGAAGCGTTGACTTCGACAACCTGTTCGAGAAGGCCGCCGAAGCCGGTGCCGAAGACGTGACCGACGATGGTGAGGTATTCACCGTCATCACCGATCCGTCCGACATGATCGACGTGCGCAAGGCTCTCCAGGACGCCGGTTTCGATTACGATTCCGCTGATCTGGTCATGATGCCGAAGAACGAGGTCGAGCTGAGCCTTGAGGATGCCCAGAAGGTCTCCAAGCTCATCGACAACCTCGATGATCTGGACGATGTCCAGAACATCTACTCCAACTGGACCGCCTCCGACGAGGTCATGGCCCAGCTTGACGAGGAGTAATCCAGCGTGATTATTCTTGGCGTCGACCCCGGGCTGACTCGCTGCGGGGTCGGCGTGATTGAAGCCGGCGCATACCGCCGGCTTTCTTTTATCCACGTGGATGTGGTGCGTTCCGATCCAAAAACCTCCCAGGATCTGCGTCTGCTGGCCATCTACAACGGCTTGGTGGAAAAAATCGAACGATTTGCTCCCGATGCGGTGTCCATCGAACGAGTGTTCGCGCAAGAAAACCGTAACACGGTGCTGGGAACCGCACAGGCGGCAGGGTTGGCGATGCTCGCTGCGGCGCAACGCGGCATTCCTGTGGCGTTGCATACGCCGACGGAATCAAAGCTTGCAATCACCGGCAACGGCAAAGCAGAGAAAATCCAGATGGAACGTATGGTGCGCGGATATTGGGATTGAACACGCTGCCAAAGCCGGCTGATGCGGCTGACGCGCTGGCTATTGCGATCTGTCACGCGTTGCGTCCGGCTGGTGCGCTGCAAGGCGGCGAACGCGAACAGCATCTCACGGCGGCGCAACGACAGTGGGCGCAGGCTTCGCAAAAAGCAGCGCGCAGACAAGCGTCCGCAGAGGCATGTAAGCTGTATCGAACAGATGTTCTAGACCTGTGCGAAGGAGACGTCCATAATGATTGGCATGCTACGTGGCCATGTGGAGTCGGTAGACGCCGTATCGGCCATTATCGAGGTCGGGGGAGTCGGCTACGAGGTCAGGATGCCATCCGCCGACTTGGCTTCCATGCACGCCGGCCAGGAAATCAAGGTCTACACTTCGTTGAATGTGTCCCAGGACGCCATCACTTTATTCGGCTTCGGCACGCTGGCCTCGAAACGCATGTTCCTGCAATTGCAGAAGGTCAGTGGCATCGGACCGAAAGTCGCGCTATCGTTGCTGTCCACTTTGCCTCCCGATCGACTTGCGAGGGCTGTGGCGGATGGTGATGCCACTGCGTTGGCCAAGGTCCGGATTAGGCAAGAAAGGCGCGCAGAAAATCATCCTCGAACTGAAAGGTTCCATTGATCTGAGCCAGATCGAGGGTTCTTCCGCAACCGCTTCGACTCCTGAAGACACTGGGGCCGAACAGGTCGTCGAAGGTCTGATGTCTTTGGGATGGCACCAGCAGGACGCTGTCCATGCGGTGCAGACGGTCTGCGCCGATAATCAAATCGAGACGCCGTTGAACGCCGAGGATGTTCCACGCGTGCTGAAGCTCGCGCTGACATCGTTGGATAGAGGTAGATGAAACGGACCATTATGACGAACACTGATACATTCGAACAGCCGAACACCGGGGCGAACGAGGAATCCCTCCGTATGGTTTCCGCCGCACCCGTCGGCAACGAACCGGTCAGCGACGAGGAGCTTCGTCCTCATATCCTCGAGGGATTCATCGGACAGCCAAGGCTCAAAGCGCAGTTGCAGCTTTTCCTCGATGCTGCTCGAAAACGTGACGTTCCTCCGGACATATCCTGCTTGCGGGGCCTCCGGGACTTGGCAAAACCACTTTGGCCATGATTGTGGCCAATGAATTGGAAGTTCCAATCCGCGTCACTTCCGGTCCCGCCATCCAACATGCTGGTGATTTGGCTTCGATTCTGAGTTCGCTGGACGCCGGCGAGGTGCTCTTTATCGATGAGATCCACCGTCTGCCCCGTGCCGCCGAGGAACTGCTGTACATCGCCATGGAGGATTTCCGTGTTGATGTGATGGTCGGCAAAGGCCCTGGAGCTTCATCCATTCCGCTGACATTGCCTCGGTTTACGGTTATCGGTGCCACCACGCGAGAGGGCATGCTTCCCTCGCCGCTGCGTGCGCGGTTCGGTTTCACGGCGCATCTGGATTTCTACCCGCATGAGGAGCTTGAAAAGCTGATTGAGCGTTCCTCCGCAGTGTTGGGAATCCAGTTGGAGGACGGGGCCGCTCGCCAACTGGCCATGCGTTCCCGCGGCACGCCGAGAATTGCCAACCGCCTGCTTCGTCGTGTTAGGGATTGGGCCATCGTGCACGATCTCGAATCGGTGCGTCCCGATGATGTCAAGGAGGCGTTGGCGCTTTATCAGATCGATACCGAAGGTCTTGACCGTCTGGATATAGCAGTGCTTAAGGCCATCGTCACCAATTTCAACGGAGGCCCCGTCGGCTTGAACAATCTGGCGGCCATGGTGGGCGAGGAGTCGGAAACGGTGGAAACGGTATGCGAACCGTATCTGGTACGTGAGGGCTTCCTCATCCGCACGCCGAAAGGCCGCGTGGCCACGCGCAAGGCATGGGAGCATCTTGGTATCACTCCCGACGAATCCGCATATGATGTCAATAAGATGTCATAGACTTCACATCTTGAGTAATGTGTTCCGGTTGAGACCCTGACTCCGAGGAGTTTATTTTGGATATCCTTTTTCTCGTTGTTCTTATCGTTGTAATGTTCGGCATGATGTTCTGGCAGTCCAAGAAAGCCAAGCAGCAGCAAGCTGAACGTCAGAATTTCCGTTCTAGTCTGCAGCCCGGCACTGAAGTGATCACCATCGGTGGCATCATCGGCAAGGTCGTTTCCGTCGATACGGAATACGAGGAGATCGTCGTTGATTCCGAAGGATCGCAACTGCGTTTCGGCTTCAACGCCATCAGCCGTGAATATGTCCGCCCGGCATACGTGCATGATGATGAGGTCGATGAGAACGGCAATCCGCTATCCAAGGAAGACGAGCCCGACCAGAAGCCTATCGTCGACGCGACTGAAGAGCCCGTACAGGATGCCGATGTTATTCAGCAGCCCATTGACGAGCAGAAGAACGATTGATTTCTTTGATTTTTAGATGGCGAAAATCTCATTTTTGAGGTTTTCGCCGTTCTTTTTCGCACGGGAAACCTATAATTCAAAGTGCCGTAAACCAAGGTAGAAGGAAACCACTGTCATGGCAGCATCGGATATCACCGTTTCGGGCTTGAACAAAGTTGGAGCCGAAGACGCAGCATATCTTGTATCGAAAATACGTACTATTCCGGGCTTTCCGAAGGAGGGCATCCTATTCCGCGATTTCATGCCGGTGTTGGCTGATGCGCGCGCGTTCGGTATTTTGATGGGGGCCCTTGAAGCGGCATTGCCAGTAGACGTCGATGATTTCGACATGGTCGCCGGCCTTGAAGCCCGTGGATTCCTGTTCGGTCCAGCGTTGGCCGCCCGTCTCGGAAAGGGGTTTATCGCGGTCCGTAAAGCCGGCAAATTGCCTCCAGAAACCATATCGCAAAGCTATGACCTCGAATATGGTCAGGCGTCAATGGAAATCGAAACCAACGTTGTCCATGGGGGAGTGCGCGTATTGATCGTCGACGATCTGATCGCCACCGGTGGAACCGCCAATGCGGCGCGTAGCCTCATCGAGAAGTGCGGAGGCGTCGTTGCTGGATTCAGCTTCGTCATGGAACTTACCGGTATTGACGGCATGAAATCGCTAGGCGATTATCCGACAAGCTCGCTGGTGTGCATGCCTGCCTGATAACTCCGTTTTCGTCAACCATTCAGAACAAACAACCAAAGGGAATGATCCATGGATCTCTATGAGTATCAAGCCAGGGAATTGCTCGAAGAACAGGGTATCCCGACTCCTAAGGCAATATTCGCCCAGACTCCCATGAAGTCGCCGAAGCGGCCGACCAGATTGGATATCCCAATGTGATTAAGGCGCAGGTGAAGATTGGACACCGTGGCCAGGCCGGCGGAGTCAAGCTCGCCAAGACCCGTGACGAGTCCATTCTCGCGTCGGAAGACATTCTGCCGATGACCATTCACAAGCACAAGGTCAGCGGCGTGCTGGTGGCCGAGGCGAAGAACATCCTTCACGAGTATTACGTCTCCATCTCAGTGGACCGGTCCTCTCGTGATTTCGACGTGCTCGCCACTGCGAATGGCGGTACTGAGGTTGAGGAAATCGCCAAAGAGCATCCGGAATCCGTGAAGCGTCTGCATATCGATGCTCTTGACGATTTCGATTTGGAAGCGGCCACCAAGATGGCTGAAAGCATCGGCTTCTATCATGCCGATGTTGATCAGGCCGCGCAGATTCTGCTGAAAATGTGGCGTTGCTTCAAGGAGAACGACGCCACGCTTGTGGAAATCAACCCGCTTGCAAAAATCGGCGATCCGGATGACGAATCTTCCAAGTCGTTGTGCGCGCTGGACGCCAAGATCTCCCTTGATGACAATGCATCGTTCCGCCATGATGGTTGGAAACGTTTCACCGATCCGATTCATGTCGATCCATATGAGCAAAAAGCCCGCGAACATGGACTGCATTATGTGCATCTCAAGGGTTCCGTCGGTGTGATCGGCAATGGTGCGGGACTCGTCATGAGCTCTCTTGACGCGGTGTCAGGCGCAGGCGAGGATCAGGGCACGAATGTCAAGCCCGCAAACTTCCTCGACATCGGCGGAGGCGCTTCCGCCGAAGTGATGTCGAATAGTCTTGAAATCGTGCTGTCCGACCCGCAGGTCGAATCCGTGCTCATCAATGTGTACGGTGGCATCACCTCGTGTGAACAGGTCGCGAAGGGCATTCTCGAGGCGCTTGACGAACTTGGCAGCAGCAAGCCTATCGTCGTGCGATTCGATGGCAATGCGGCGGCGGAAGGTCTGAACATTTTGGCCCAAGCCGGCCGCGCCAACCTGCACGTCGCTCAGACTATGGAGGAAGCCGCACAGCAGGCCGCACGTTTCGCGGCCAAGGAGGTTCGCTGAAATGACGCTTTTCATTGAAGATGGCGCTCCGGTCATCGTCCAGGGCATGACCGGGCATCAGGGCATGACCCACACGGCCCGCATGCTCAAGGCTGGCACCAACATCGTCGGTGGCGTGAACGCCCGCAAGGCTGGGCTGGACGTCACCTTCCCTGAAGCCAAAAATGGCGAGGACGCCACCATTCACGTGTTCGCCAACTGCTCTGAAGCCATCGAAGCCACTGGAGCCAAAGCAAGCGTCGTGTTCGTGCCGCCGCGCTTCGCCAAGGACGCCGTCGTTGAGGCCATTGAAGCCGGCATCGAACTGATTGTCGTCATCACCGAAGGCATTCCGGTGGCGGACAGCGCGTATTTCGTCGAGTTGGCCTTGCGTAAGGGCGTGCGCATCGTTGGGCCGAATTGTCCTGGTCTGTTGACGCTGCCATCTTCTAAGGACGCCAAGGGCTGCAACCTCGGCATTATTCCAGATGGCATCGTGTCCCGCGGCCCGTTGGGTTTGGTGTCCAAGTCCGGAACGTTGACCTATCAGCTGATGGGGGAGCTGTCTGACATCGGTTTCACCGCATGCCTTGGCGCGGGCGGCGATCCGATCGTCGGCACGACCTTGCAGGAGGCTTTGGAAGCCTTTGAGAACGATGAAGCCACCAAAGCCGTTGTCATGATCGGCGAAATCGGTGGCAGCGCCGAACAGGACGCTGCCAAGTGGGCTTCCGAACATATGACCAAGCCCGTCGTGGCCTACATCGCGGGATTCACCGCGCCGGAAGGCAAGCAGATGGGCCATGCCGGCGCCATCGTTTCCGGCGGCAAGGGCACCGCGCAGGATAAGAAAGAAGCCTTGAGGCCGTTGGCATCCGTGTCGGTCGTACTCCCGGACAGACCGCTGAAATCATGCGAGAGGTGCTCGCTTCCCAATCGCTATGATGACGA
>ENA-OQIM01000404-OQIM01000404.1-human-gut-metagenome-genome-assembly--contig:-NODE-404-length-16434-cov-2.443613_pt1 | contig 16434 bp, 36 predicted proteins | sample MGYA00242579_ERZ504744 | MGnify/ENA primary metagenome ERZ504744 (study PRJEB26092, sample SAMD00036441) | human gut metagenome | host: Homo sapiens | study: EMG produced TPA metagenomics assembly of...
CCATGACTCGTTACATCAAGCGTGGCGGCAAGGTTTGGATCAAGATCTTCCCCGATAAGCCCGTGACTGAAAAGCCCGCTGAGACCCGCATGGGCTCCGGTAAGGGCTCTCCCGAATACTGGGTTGCAGTCGTGAAGCCCGGCCGCGTGATGTTCGAGCTGGCAGATGTCGATGAGGCAACTGCTCGCGAGGCTCTGCGTCTGGCTATGCACAAGCTGCCCATCAAGTGCAAATTTGTTGTCCGTGAGGCTCCGTGAAGGAGGATGGCACCAATGAAGGCTAATGAACTCCGCGAAATGCAGACCGCAGAGCTGACCAGCAAGCTGGCAGATCTGAAGGCTGAGCTGTTTAACCTGCGCTTCCAGCATGCCATCAACCAGCTGGAGAACCCCGGCCGCATCGAAGCAGTCAAGAAGGACATCGCCCGCGTGATGACCGTTCTGGCTGAGAAGCAGTAAGGAGGTTAAACGATGGAAGAACGTAATCTGAGAAAGACCCGCGTCGGCGTGTCGTGTCCGACAAGATGGATAAGACCATCGTGGTTGCCGTTAAGGATAGCGTGCAGCACCCCCTGTACAAGAAGATCCTGAAGCGTACCGTGAAGTTCAAGGCTCGTGACGAGCAGAACGAGTGCGGTATCGGTGACCGTGTTGAGATCATGGAGTGCCGCCCCCTGAGCAAGGATGTGCGCTGGCGCCTGGTCCGTATCGTTGAGAAGGCAAAGTAATCTTTGCCCGCTGCTTTGAACAGTTTGAAAGGAGATATCTGATATGGTTCAGATGCAAACTTATCTCAAAGTTGCCGACAACACCGGTGCCAAGGAGCTGATGTGCTTCCGTGTGCTGGGCGGCACCCGCAAGAGATACGCAAACATTGGTGACGTCGTGGTCTGCTCTGTCAAGAAGGCAGCCCCCGGCGGCTCCGTTAAGAAGGGCGACGTCGTCAAGGCTGTCATCGTGCGCAGCAAGCATGGCGTGCGCCGCGACGACGGTTCCTACATCCGTTTTGATGAGAACGCCGCCGTTATCGTTATGGCCGACAAGAACCCCAAGGTACCCGTATCTTTGGACCTGTTGCTCGCGAGCTGCGTGATGCCGGCTACACCAAGATCCTGAGCCTGGCTCCGGAATCGCTGTAAGGAGGTTTTAAAAATGAATAATCTTCATGTTAAAACGGCGACAACGTGATGATCATCAGCGGCAAGGACAAGGGCCACACTGGTAAGGTCCTGCAGGTCAGCCCCGCTGAAGGCAAGGTCATCGTTGAAGGCCAGAACATGGTTACCAAGCACGTCAAGCCTCGCCGTCAGGGCGAGCAGGGCGGCATCGTCAAGGCTGAGGGTGCTATGTACGCATCCAAGGTCATGCCCGTCTGCCCCAAGTGCGGCAAGGCCGTGCGTGTGGGCCACGTCGAAAAGGACGGCAAGATGGTTCGCGTCTGCAAGAAGTGCGGCGCTGAGCTGTAAGAAAGGAGTAAGGAACAATGGCTCGTTTGAAAGAACAGTATGTCAATGAAATTGCTCCTGCTCTGAACTCCAAGTTCGGTTACAAGAGCGTTATGCAGATCCCCAAGCTGGACAAGGTCGTCATCAACGTTGCCTGCGGCGAAGCCAAGGAAAACGAGAAGATCCTGGAAGCTGTTATGAAGGATCTGGCCAGATCACTGGCCAGAAGCAGTCGTCTGCCGTGCCAAGAAGAGCGTTGCTAACTTCAAGCTGCGCCAGGGCACCCCCATCGGCTGCAAGGTCACTCTGCGTGGTGAGCGTATGTACGAGTTCGTGGATCGCTTCTTCAACGTGGCTCTGCCCCGTGTCCGCGACTTCCGCGGCATCAACGGCAACGGCTTCGACGGTCGCGGCAACTTTGCCTGCGGCATCAAGGAGCAGATCATCTTCCCCGAGATCGAATTCGAGAAGGTCGATGCAGTCCGCGGCATGGATGTCTGCTTCGTCACCACCGCAAAGACTGATGAGGAGGGCAAGGAGCTGTTGAAGGCTCTGGGCGCTCCCTTCGCAGAGAACAACTAAGGGAGGAGATTTGTACAATGGCTAAACTGTCTATGAAGCTGAAGCAGTCTCGTCCTGCTAAGTTCTCTACCCGTGCATACACCCGCTGCCGCATCTGCGGCCGTCCCCACTCCGTGCTGCGTAAGTACGGTGTGTGCCGTGTGTGCTTCCGTGAGCTGGCCTACAAGGGCGAGATCCCGGGCGTGAAGAAAGCTTCCTGGTAATTTACCAGAGGGCTGGATAATTTGTCGGATATCCGCCCCGGGGCAAACAACTTGTTTCGGGGCGGTATCATTATAAAAACACTGAGAGCTAATCTAAGGAGGTTAGTGGCAAATGCAGATTACTGATCCTATCGCGGACCTGCTGACTCGCATCCGCAACGCTAGCACTGCCAAACACCCTTCTGTGGAGATCCCCGCTTCCAACATGAAGAAGCTATCTGCCAGATTCTGGTTGACGAGGGCTACATCAAGGGTATGCAGGTCAAGAACGATACCGTTCAGGGCACCATCGTTGTCACCCTGAAGTACCAGCTAACGGCGAGCCCGTTATTGCCGGCCTGCGCCGTGTGTCCAAGCCCGGCCTGCGCATCTACACCAACTGCGAGGATATGCCCAAGGTCATGAAGGGCCTGGGCACCGCGATCATTTCCACCTCCAAGGGCATCATGACTGACAAGGCTGCACGTGCTGAGCACGTCGGCGGCGAAGTCCTGGCCTACGTGTGGTAAGAAAGGGGTAAAAGACAATGTCGAGAATTGGAAGAAAACCCATCGTCATTCCTGCCGGTGTCACTGTCACTGTCGATGAGGCAGCACACACTGTCGCCGTCAAGGGCCCCAAGGGCAGCCTGAATTCCAACTATCATCCCCTGATGACCGTTAAGGTCGAGGGCAATGAGGTTTTGGTTACCCGCCCCAATGACGAACCCAAGGCCCGCAGCCTGCACGGCCTGACCCGTACCAACATCGCCAACATGGTGAACGGTGTTGTGAACGGCTACGAGAAGAAGCTGGAGATCGTTGGCGTTGGTATGCGCTGCCAGAAGCAGGGCTCCAACCTGGTCATGAACCTGGGCTTCTCTCATCAGGTGAATATCCCCGATACCGAGGATTGCACCATTGTGTGGCAGGATCCCAACCACTTCTCTGTTACCGGTATCGACAAGCAGAAGGTCGGCCAGTATGCTGCAGAGATCCGCGGCAAGAAGCCGCCTGAGCCGTACAAGGGCAAGGCATCCGCTACGCCGGCGAGGTCGTCAAGCACAAAGAAGGCAAGGCCGGTAAGGGCAAGAAATAAGGTAAGGAGTGAAAGACAATGGTTAAGCAGATCGACAAGAACGAAGCTCGTCTTCGTCGTCATCGCCGCGTTCGCAACAAGATCAGCGGCACCGCAGCACGTCCTCGCCTGGATGTTTTCCGCTCCGCCAAGCACATCTACGCTCAGATCATCGATGATGAGCAGGGCGTTACTCTGGTGTCGGCGTCCACTATGGACAAGGACTTCAACGGCAACGGCGGCAACGTCGAGGCCGCTGCTGAGATCGGCAAGAAGGTTGCAGCAAAGGCTCTGGAAAAGGGCATCACCGAGGTCGTGTTCGACCGTGGTGGCTACGTTTATCATGGCCGTGTTAAGGCCCTGGCTGATGGCGCCCGTGAGGGCGGCCTGAAGCTGTAATGAGAGGAGGAAACACATTATGGCTATGAGAAACCGTGAAGACGACGGCATGATCACCAAGGTTGTGTCTATCAACCGCGTTTCCAAGACTGTCAAGGGCGGCCGCATCATGAAGTTTGCTGCTCTGGTTGTCGTTGGCGACGGCAAGGGTACCATCGGCTACGGCATCGGCAAGTCCGGTGAAGTTCCCGAGCTATCCGCAAGGGTGAGGCCGCTGCCAAGAAGAACATGCACAAGGTTGCCCTGAAGGGCACCACCATCCCCCACGAGATCGTCGGCAAGTACGGCGCAGGCGCTGTTCTGCTCAAGCCGGCTGCACCCGGTACCGGCATGATCGCCGGCGGCCCTGTGCGTGCCGTCATTGAGGCTGCTGGCATCAAGGACATCCGTGCGAAGTCTATGCGTTCCAACAACCCCATCAACGTTGTTTCTGCTACCTTCGCAGGTCTGTGCGGCCTGGTCAGCGCGGAGTCCGTCGCTGAGAAGCGCGGCAAGACCGTGAAAGAAATTCTGGGTTAAGGAGGTAACAAACCATGGCAGATAAGATGCTCAAGATCGAGCTGAAGAAGAGCCTGATCGGCCGCGGCGCTAAGCAGATCGCTACCGCTGAGGCTCTGGGCCTGAAGAAGCCGGGCGACGTTACCGTTCAGCCTGACAACGCCGCTACGCAGGGCAAGATCGCAAAGATCGGCTTCCTGCTCAGCGTCACCGAAGCCTAATAGCAGGGGGTATACGCACAATGAAGCTTCATGAATTGCACGCCAGCAAGGGCGCCAACAAGCCTGTGACCCGCAAGCCGCGGCATTGGCTCCGGCAATGGCAAGACTGCCGGCTTCGGCAGCAAGGGCCAGAAGGCCCGTTCCGGCGTGAAGCACGCTGGTTTCGAGGGCGGTCAGATGCCTCTGGCACGCCGCCTGCCTAAGGTTGGCTTTAACAACATCTTTGCTACCCAGTATGCCATCGTCAACGTGGCTGATCTGGAGGCTGCTTTCAATGCCGGCGATGTCGTCGATACCGAGGCTCTGAAGGCTAAGGGTCTGGTCAAGAAGACTCTGGACGGCGTTAAGGTTCTGGCAACGGCGAGCTGACCAAGGCTCTGACCGTGAAGGCCGCAGCCTATTCCGCTTCTGCCAAAGAGAAAATCGAGAAGGCAGGCGGAAAGGCTGAGGTGATGTAAGGTGTTCCAGACATTCCGTAACGCATGGAAGATCCCCGAGCTTAAAAATCGTCTTCTGTTCACGCTGGCGATCCTCGTGGTTTACCGTCTTGGCTGTGCCATCCCCGTGCCGTTCGTTTCCGGCTCTGCTCTGACGCAGATGTTTGCAAACGGCGATATGCTCTCGTACCTCAATATGATGAGCGGCGGCGCACTGGCAAGATGCACGCTCTTCGCGTTAGGTGTGACACCCTATATCAACGCCTCTATTATTGTGCAGCTGCTGACTGTAGCCATTCCTTCGCTGGAAAATCTGGCAAAGGAAGCGGATGGCCAGCAGAAGCTGCAGCAGATCAACCGGTACGCCGGTGCCGTGGTCGCACTGATCATGAGCATTGGCTACTACTTCGTGATCCGCAATATGGGTGCACTGAAGTATGTTTCCGGCGCAGTCGGCGTGTTCGCCGCTGTGGTCATCATCGCCACCTTCGTTGCAGGTGCTCAGCTGATCACCTGGGCGGGCGAGCAGATCGATGACAAGGGCATCGGCAACGGTGTTTCCCTTCTGATCTTCGCCTCCATCGTTTCCAACTGGTCCTCGCTGTACACCTCTGTGACGGGTCTGCTGACCCGCGCAGCGGCTGGCGAGCCTCAGTTCTATATCCTGCTGCCCGTTCTGGTAGTTCTGGCACTGGTCGCTGTGGTCTTTGTGGTGGTCATGACCAACGCAGAGCGCCGCATTACCATCCAGTACGCCAAGCGTGTGGTGGGCCGGAAGCAGATGGGCGGCCAGAACAGCTACCTGCCCCTGAAGCTGAACATGAGCGGCGTTATGCCCATCATCTTCGCTTCGGCACTGGTGTCCATCGGGCACCATCGGCAGCTTTTTGCAGATCGATCAGACCGCTCACCCGGTCTGGTATGCGTTCTTCCATACCTTCAACTACACCTCCTGGCTGTACGTGTGATCTACCTGCTGCTGATTTTGGCATTCAACTACTTCTATGTGGCCATCCAGTACAACCCTGTTGAGATCGCAACAATCTGCGCCGCAATAACGGTCGATCCCCGGCTTCCGTCCCGGTAAGCGACCAGCGATTTCATCACCCGCACCCTGAACAAGATCACCTCATCGGTGCCATCTTCCTGGCTGCGGTGGCTGTACTGCCGATCATTCTGGGCAACCTGACCGGTATGAGCATTCAGCTGGGCGGTACCAGCCTGCTGATCGTGGTTGGTGTGGCACTGGATACCACCCGCAGCCTCGATAGCTTTATGACCATGCGCAACCACAAGGGTTTCCTTGGCTGATCTGAAGCAATAAGATGTAAGAAAGCACTGGAAAGGAGAGTACGCTCATACTTTTCAGTGCTTTTTTGCTTTTTGTACGTATGTTTCTATAAAGCAACATATAAGAAAGGAAGCGATCCTATGAATCTGATCCTGTTGGGCGCACCCGGCGCAGGCAAAGGCACGCAGGCCGAGATCATCTGCGCAAAGCTGAACATCCCTTCCATCAGCACCGGCAACATCCTGCGCGCTGCTGTCAAGGAGGGCACCGAGATGGGTCTGAAGGCCAAGAGCTTTATGGACGCCGGTGCGCTGGTGCCCGATGAAGTCATCATCGGCATCCTGAAGGAGCGTCTGGCACAGGCTGACTGCGCCAACGGCTTTATTCTGGACGGCGTGCCTCGCACCATTGCGCAGGCAGAGGCCATCGAGACCATGGGCATCCGCATCGACAAGGTGCTGGAACTGCAGGTTGAGGACAGCGTGATCGTGGAGCGCATGAGCGGCCGCCGCGTCTGCGAGAAGTGCGGCGCAAGCTACCACATCCTGAACAAGAAGAGCAAGGTGGAGGGCGTCTGCGACCTGTGCGGCGGCAAGACCGTCATCCGCAAGGACGACCAGCCGCAACCGTGCTGGATCGTCTGAAAGCCTACCATGAGCAGACCGAGCCGCTGGTGGAGTTCTACCGCACCCGCGGCAAGCTGGCAGAGATCAAGTTCTGCCCCTCCATCGAGGAGACTACGGCTGAAGTCATGAAGGCTTTGGAGGCATAAGCGTGATTCAGATCAAAAATGCAAAAGAGCTGGACGGTATGCGCCGGGCAAACGCCCTGAGCGCAGCTGCCCTGAAGTACGGCGGAGAGCACATCGAAGCAGGCATGACCACTTGGGAGCTGGACAAGCTGATCTACGACTTCATGTGAAGCACGGCGGCATCCCCAACTTCAAGGGTCTGTACGGTTTTCCCGGCACAGCCTGCATCAGCCTGAACGATACTGTCATCCACGGCATCCCCTCTCATGATATCGTCATCCGTCCGGGTGACATCGTGAGCATCGATACCGGTGCCAAGGTGGACGGCTTCAACGGCGACAATGCCTGCACCTACGCGGTGGGCAAGGTGGACTTGGAAGCCCAGCGCCTGCTGGAGGTGACCAAGGCTTCTCTGTACAAGGGCATCGAGCAGGCCGTGGCGGGCAACCGCATCGGTGATATCGCTACGCCGTGCAGAGCTACTGCGAGGACGCGGGCTTCTCTGTGGTGCGTGACTTTGTGGGTCACGGCACCGGCAAGGAGCTGCACGAGGATCCCGAGGTGCCCAACTACGGCCATCAGGCCGCGGGCCCCGTCTGGTGCCCGGCATGACCATCGCCATTGAGCCGATGATCTGTCAGGGAGATTACAAGATCAAGCAGCTCAGCGACGGCTGGACTGTCAAGACCAAGGACGGCGGGCTGGCTGCTCACTTTGAGCACTCCATCGCCATCCTGAAGGACCGCACCGAGATCATGACCCGCAGCTGGGATGACCCGGATTTTGACCCGGCCACCTTCAGCCTGAAGTAAGCAACCTTTATAAAGGAGCCGCTGCACGGATGATGTGTGGCGGCTCCTTTCTCTTTTCACCCCTGCAATTTGTGCAATTGTGACAAGTTTTCGTGAAAAAGTTTCACCTTCACGGTGGAGAAACGCGAAAGGAGGACGGGACGGAAAAGAGCTTTTATACAGAATAATTTTTTATCGGAAATACGGAAAAAAACCTCTTGCAAATTGACAACAAAAGGTGTATAATTTATAAATGGCTGTGGAAGCCAGATACTTCCTCGACGGACAGGCTCAGTCTGCCCGTTTTGCGGATTTTGTGCCGCAGGAGATGAAGTATGTGGCGCTCATCGCCACCTGTCCGTCTGGGGATCGGCGTGAAAGCTCTTGAAAAGAGAAGCGGCAAACTGCACAAAAACGGGCGCAGGCACGGAAGAATGCAGTGCTTTCTGTTTTTTGGAGCGGGAGCACCGGTGCTCAATTATGACAAACTGAGCAGATCCAATGAGGAGGCAAATAGCTTGTCTAAAGAAGACGTCATCGAGATCGAAGGCATTGTGCGTGAAGCCATGCCCAACGCCATCTTTAAGGTGGAAATGTTGAGCGAGGATAAGAACACCGGGAAGCTCACTCCCAGCGGTCACATCCTCTTAGCGCACATCTCCGGCAAGCTGCGGACCAATTTCATCCGTATCCTGCCCGGGGACAAGGTAACCGTGGAAATGTCGCCCTATGATCTTTCTAAGGGCCGCATCACTTGGCGCTCCAAATAAGCGTCAGGGCATCAACCAAAAGGAGGTTCAACATCATGAAGGTCAAGCCTTCCGTGAAACCCATCTGCGAAAAGTGCAAGGTCATCCGCCGCAAAGGCCGCGTGATGGTCATCTGCCAGAACCCCAAGCACAAGCAGCGCCAGGCTAATTCGGGCGCCTGGGGGTCAAGTGCGTAGAGTCCCGGCGCAGACCCCGACACTGACATGGGATGATTTTTGGAGGAAACTACTATGGCACGTATTGCCGGCGTTGACCTGCCCCGCGAGAAGCGCGTTCAGGTGGGTCTCACCTACGTTTATGGTATCGGCCAGACCACTGCTAACAAGATCCTGGAAGCAACTGGCATCAACCCCGATACCCGCGTCAAGGATCTGACTCTGGACGAAGAGGCTAAGATCCGTGACTACATCGATCAGGCAAACATCCTCGTTGAAGGCGACCTGCGCCGCAACGTGGCTCTGGACATCAAGCGTCTGGTCGAGATCCAGTCCTTCCGTGGCACCCGCCATCGCAAGAATCTGCCCTGCCGCGGCCAGCGCACCAAGACCAATGCTCGTACCTGCAAGGGTCCCAAGCGCACTGTCGCAAACAAGAAGAAGTAAGGAGGATTTGAGAAATGGCAAGTGCAAATAACGCCAAGAAGGGCGCAAATGTCCGCATGAAGCGGAAAGAGCGCAAGAACATTGCTGCTGGTCAGGCTCACATCCAGTCTACCTTCAACAATACTGTCGTTACCATCACCGACCTGCAGGGTAATGCAGTGTCTTGGTGCTCCTCTGGCTCCCTGAACTTCCGTGGCAGCCGCAAGAGCACCCCGTTCGCAGCTCAGTCCGCTGCCGAGACCGCAGCTAAGACTGCGATCGAGCACGGCATGAAGACTGTTGAAGTTTACGTCAAGGCCCCGGCGCTGGCCGCGAGTCCGCTATCCGTGCGCTGCAGGCTACCGGTCTGGAAGTCACCCTGATCAAGGACGTGACTCCCATCCCCCACAACGGCTGCCGTCCCCCGAAGCGCCGTCGTGTCTGATCGAAGGAGGAAATTGAATTATGGCAAAGAATACGCAGCCTATCGCAAAGCGTTGCAAGGCCCTGGGCATTTCTCCTGCGGTCATGGGCTATGCAAAGAAGAATACCACCCGCAACTCCAACGGCAACGTCCGCAAGAAGCAGTCTGAGTACGCATCTCAGCTGAAGGAGAAGCAGAAGGTCAAGTTCATCTACGGCGTTCTGGAGAAGCAGTTCCACAACGCTTACCTGAAGGCAGAGTCTCGCCCCGGCAAGACCGGTGAGAACCTGCTCCAGATCATGGAGTGCCGTCTGGACAACGTCGTGTTCCGTCTGGGCTTTGCTCAGACCCGCCGCGATGCTCGTCAGCTGGTGTCTCACGCTCACTTCACCGTCAACGGCAAGAAGGTCAACATCCCCTCTTACCAGGTGAAGGCCGGCGATGTGATCGAAGTGCGCGAGTCCAGCCGCAGCTCTGCAAAGTTTGCAAAGCTGACCGGTGCCGAGGCTCCCGTCGTGGCTCTGCCCGCATGGCTGAACCGCGAGACCGGTTCTCTGAAGGGCGTTGTCGCTAAGCTGCCCGAGCGCAGCGATATCGACTACGAAGTCGCAGAGCACCTCATCGTCGAGCTGTACTCCAAGTAATCCATTAAGAAGGCAGTGCCTTCCTTTTGGATGGCACGCTTTCGCATTCTTTTTTGAAAGAATTCAATAATGGGCCGGTGGAAACACCGGTTTGACAAGGAGGGCATAGATATGATGGAGATTGAACGTCCCAAGATCGAAACGGCAAGCCTGTCCCCGGACGGCCGCTACGGCAAATTCGTGGCAGAACCTCTGGAGCGTGGCTTTGGCATCACACTGGGCAATAGCCTGCGTCGTGTGCTTCTTTCCTCTCTGCCCGGTGTCGCCGTGACCAGCGTCAAGATTGACGGTGTGGTCCACGAGTTCTCCACCATTGAGGGCGTCAAGGAAGACGTTACCGAAATTGTCCTGAACCTGAAGGGTATCGCTGCAAAGCTGTACACCGATGGTCCGAAGACAGTGCGTGTTGAGGCAGTTGGTCCCTGTGAGGTCACTGCTGACAACATCAAGCAGGGCGACGACATCGAAATTCTGAACCTGAGTGGCACATTGCAACTCTGGGCGAGGGTGCCAAGCTCGTTATGGAGCTGACTTTCGACAAGGGTCGCGGCTATGTGCCCGCAGAGCGCAACAAACAGGCTATCATCGAGAAGAACGATATCAACACCCTTCCCGTTGACAGCATTTACACCCCTGTGCTCAAGGTGAATTATAACGTCGAGAGCACCCGTGTTGGACAGGCCATTGATTACGACAAGCTGACCATTGAGGTTTGGACTGATGGCACGATCAACGCACAGGAAGCCGTTTCTCTGGCTGCCCGTGTGCTGACCGAGCACCTGAACCTGTTCGTCAACCTGTCGGACGAGGCCGCCGGCGCTGAGATCATGGTAGAGAAGACCAACGACGACAAGGAGAAGGCTCTGGAGATGACCATCGAAGAGCTGGATCTGAGCGTGCGTTCCTTCAACTGCCTGAAGCGCGCAGGGATCAACACGGTGGAAGATCTGGTCAGCAAGAGCGAGGACGAGATGATGAAGGTCCGTAACCTCGGTCGCAAGAGCTTGGAGGAAGTCATGGCTAAGCTGGACTCCCTCGGCTTCAAGCTGAACACGGATGACGAATAACTAAAATAATTTAAGGAGTGAAACGGGATGCCCGGTACCAGAAAGCTCGGTAGAACCAGCGACAGCCGCAACGCTATGATGCGCGCTATGGTTACCTACCTGTTAGAGAATGGCAAGATTGAGACCACTGTCACTCGCGCTAAGGACGTTCGTTCCATGGCCGAGAAGATGATCAGCCTTGGCAAGGCCAGCGACCTGCACACCAAGCGTCAGGTCTACGCCTACATCACCAAGGAAGATGTTGCAAAGAAGCTGTTTGACGAGATCAGCCCCAAGTACGCTGACCGCAACGGCGGCTACACCCGCATCATCAAGATCGGCGCTCGCCGCGGCGATGCAGCTGAGATGGCAGTTCTGGAGCTCGTCTGATCCTGCTCTGACTGTTTGATACAGTAACAAGAGAAACCATTGCACAGCTTTTGTGCAGTGGTTTCTTTTTTTGTGTTTTACCCCCTCAGTCGCGGCGCGCATTCAAAATCGTCCCACGCGCAAGCTTGCCGGATATGTCCCACCCCTTTTTGTGTCCGCAAGTGTGGTATACTGAAAATAGTATTTTATGCCCGGAAGGAGGTTGACCGGTATGAACAGAACCCGCAGGCTGCGGCTGGTGCTGTGTACGCTGCTGTGTGTTTTGCTGTGCAGCTGCCAGACGCTGCTGCCGGCCAACGAAAAGGCACAGGTAGAGGAACTGCTGCGCGCCCCGAAACTCTCCGGCGATTACGGCGCACTGCAAACTGCCCTGAACGACTGGCTGGGGGAGAGTGCCCAGCTGAAATATCCTATTCAGGGCGAGCTGCTTTCCCCCTTTGTGCTGCAGGACTTGGACGGTGACGGTCAGCAGGATGCGGCGGTGCTGTATACCACCGCCCAGACCGCCAACGTCTGCGTAGCCATTTTGCAGCGGGATGATGCCGGAAGCTGGCAGGTGCGCCAGAGCGTGGAAGGTCTTGCCGAAACGGTGGAGAACGTCAGCCTTGCCCAATTGCAGGATACAGACAGCTGCCAGCTGGTGGTGGGCTATACCGCTGCCCAGAATGACCACTATCTGGCGGTGTACTCCTATCAGGACGGCACTCTGTCCACCATTCTGGAACAGCAGTACGAGCAGTATCTGGTGGAAAATATCACCGGCGGCAGCAGTCAGGATCTGATCCTGATGTCCACACAGGAGGACGGCAGCGTGCAGATCGAACTGCTGACCGCAGACCGCAAGGGCAGCTTCCGGCAGGTGGCGGTCAATGGCCTTTCCGCAGATAAATTTTCCGGCTGCGCCTCGGTGGCGGCGGGCGCAGGCGCGGACGGACGGCACTATCTGGTGCTGGACGGCTGGACCGGCATTTCCGGCAACAATCTGGCCTCAGTGCTGCTGTGCTACGACGAGACTAGCCAGCAGATGGTGCCCGCCACACGGATCAGCAGCCAGCGGCTGTATAATGCCTCTTTGCGCAACGTGCCCACGCTGGTCAGTCGGGACCTGGACGGGGACGGCATCGTGGAGATCCCCACCCAGCCGGACGAGGCGGGTCTGCTGAACCTGAGCCAGAGCCGCCGCATGGACTTTATCGTCTGGATGGACTACACCAGCAGCACCCGGAAAAAAAGCTTTAGGCCTGCTGGACGAAGAGACCAACTGTTATATCGAGCTGCCCGCCGAGTGGGAGGGCAACCTGAAGCTGACCGACAGCGAGGAATTTGACGGCGCAGTGGAGCTGCGCACGGTGGACGAGGATCAGCTGGTGCTGACGGTACGGCTGGCAAGGACCTCGGCCAACTCCACCGGCTGGACCCGGCTGGGCGTGGTAGCGTCCCGTCAGGTGCAGGCCAAAATGGCCCGGACGTTTTGCTTTCTGACACGAACTACCGCCTTTCCAAGGCGTTGTATCTGCTGAATTAAGGAATGGAGGATGCTGCATGGTACGAGTGCTTGTTGTAGAAGATGAAGCCAATATCCGCGATATGATCGCCCTGAACCTGCGCCATGCGGGGATGGAGGTGGTGGAGGCCGAAAGCGCCGAAGCCGCCCTGCCGCTGCTGGCACAGAAGCCCGGCTGTGATGCCGCCATTCTGGACGTGATGCTGCCGGGCATGAACGGTTCTCGCTGTGCGAGACCATCCGCCGCACCGACCAGCAGATCGGCATCATCATCCTCAGCGCCAAGGGGCAGGAGCAGGATAAGATCCGCGGTTTGTCCATCGGCGCAGACGATTACATGACCAAGCCCTTCAGCGTCAGCGAGCTGCTGGCGCGTGTGGAGGCGCTGTGCCGCCGGGTGATCCGCACCAAGGAGGAGGACAGCAACGGGAACACCCCACTGGGCACGTTGACCAGCGGCGAGTTCGTGCTGGACGAGAACCGCCGCGTGCTGCTGAAGGCCGGTCAGCCCATTGAGTTGACACAGGTAGAGTTCCAGATTATGGAGCTGTTCTTCCGCAACCCGGGCACTGCGCTGGTGCGCGAAAAGATCCTGAAAGGCGTCTGGGGCGAGAACTACTTCGGCGATGTAAAGATCGTGGATGTGAACATCCGCCGCCTGCGCATGAAGGTGGAGGACGAGCCCAGCCACCCTACCACATCATGACCGTGTGGGGCTATGGCTACCGGTGGGAAGAATAAAATGTGATTCAGAAAGTCCTACGGACTTCCTGAATCACAAAAATATTTTTTTATTATCTATACTCACCGAAAGGAGGACACTGTTATGCGAAGCGGTATCACCCGCCGCTGGCTGCGGGGCAACCTGCTCATCACCGTACTGGTGGTGCTGCTGGCCGAGGCAATGTTTTTGTACAGCTATACCCGCAGCTACTATGGCAGTGTGCAGCAGATCATGTACCGGCGGTTCTCCTCGGTGACCGGTCAGCTGAAAATGTATACCGGCGATACCGCCCAGAGCGCCGCCGCCAGCCGCAGTCTGGCGCTGCGGCGCATGGTGGAACAGTTTGCCGATAAGGATAAATACGAGTTCATGCTGCTGGACAGCTACGGTGGCGTGATCGCCTCCTCCAGCGGTACGGATGCGGAAGGCATCGTCAGCAGTAAGGACTTTGAGCAGGCGCTCAACGGCCCGGACGGTCTGGGTGTGGCGGTGTACCGCACCCAGTCGGGCGAGGTAGTCATGGCGGCCTGCTCGCTGGTGCCCTACGACGCCGAGGACGTGGCCGCGCTGCGGCTGGTCACCAGTCTGGCGCTGGTGGAGCGGCAGGTCAAAAACGCCATCATCATCAGTGTGTTCCTTGCGGTGGCGATCTTGCTGTTTACGATCATGTCCGGGCTGTACTTCGTGCGGGGCATCGTGGTGCCGCTGGGGCAGGTGGAACGCACCGCTGCCGGCATCGCCCGGGGCGAGCTGGACGTGCGTCTGCCCCTGACCGGCGACCCCCACGACGAGGTGGACCGGCTGCGCGGTACCATCAATCAGATGGCCGAGGGACTGGAAGAGACCGAGAAGATGAAGAACGAGTTCATCAGTTCGGTGTCCCACGAGCTGCGCACCCCGCTTACCTCTATCCGGGGCTGGGTAGAGACCTGATGACCTTGGACGACCCCACCGACGAGAACTACCGCAAGGGGCTGGAGATCATCAACAACGAGACCGGGCGGCTGAACAATATGGTGGAGGAGCTGCTGGATTTCAGCCGCCTGCAGAACGGACGCATCCGCATGGAGTGCCGCCCGCTGGACTTGGTGGCAGAACTGACCGATGCGGTGCTCTTCTGCGAGGCGCGCATCCGGCAGGAGGGGCTGCTGCTCCACTACGCCGAGCCGGAGGAGATGATCCCCGTCTACGCGACCCGGACCGTCTGCGGCAGGTGTTCATCAATATTCTGGATAACGCCATCAAATACTCTGCCCCCGGCGGGCGTATCACGGTCAAGCTGTGGGCAGGGGAGTACAAGGCCTTTTGTGGAGATCATCGATCAGGGGCGCGGCATCCCGCCGGAGGATCTGGAAAACGTAAAAACCAAGTTCTACAAGGGCAGCAACTCGGTGCGCGGCAGCGGCATCGGTCTGGCGCTGGTGGATTCCATCATGACCGCGCTGGACGGCACGCTGGATATCAAGAGCACCCTCGGCGCGGCACCGTGGTCACCTTGGGTCTGCCGCTGTACCACAAGGCGTGAGCAGCGCCCAAAACACAGATTTTGTCACATTTGTGTGCTAAAATGAGCTTTGCTCGGGGATATGCCCCGGATAAAATATAAAAAAGACCGCTCTTTGCCCAAAGCGGCAGGGGCGGATATCGGGAGAAACCAATGAATCAACCTAAAAAGGAACGCTTTAAGACCAGCGTAGGCGGGCAGGCACTGATGGAAGGCATCATGATGCGCGGCCCCAAGCAGATGTGCTGCGCCGTGCGCAAGCCGGACGGTACCATTGAGACCAAGCTCGACCCCACCCCCGCCCACGGGGTATGGATGAAGATCCCGCTGGTGCGCGGTGCCATTGCCATGATCGAAAGCATGATCGTGGGCTACCGCTACATGATGTACTCGGCACAGGTGAGCATGGGGGACGACTACGACCCCGCCGAGGAGGAGACTGCCTTTGAAAAATGGGTGGGGGAGCATCTGGGCGAAAAAGCGAGAATGCGCTGATGACTGTGGCAGCGGTGCTGGGCGGCTTGCTGGCCATTTTACTGTTCACTGTACTGCCACCTTCCTTGTGGGCGGGGTGAACCGTCTGCTGCCGCTGGGGCGCTGGGGCAAGGTGGTGCTGGAAGCCGTGCTGAAGGTGGCCATCTTCCTGACCTATATGGTGGGCATCTCCAAAATGAAGGAAATCCACCGCGTGTTCGAGTACCACGGTGCGGAGCACAAGACCATTGCCTGCTACGAAGCGGGCGACCCGCTGACCGTGGAGAACGTGCGCAAGTATACCCGTTTCCATCCCCGCTGCGGCACCAGCTTCCTCATTCTGGTGGTCATCGTCAGTGTGTTTTTGTACAGCGTGCTGCCGTGGGGCAGCATCGGTCTGCGGGTGGTGTGTAAGCTGCTGCTGCTGCCGCTGGTCATGGGCATCAGCTACGAGCTGCTCAAGTGGTGCGGCCGGTCGGATAACATCGCCACCCGCATCATCCGGCAGCCGGGCATCTGGGTACAGCACCTCACCGTCTTTGAGCCGGACGACAGTATGATCGAGGTGGCCATTGCAGCCATCACCCCCGTGTTGCCTGAAACCCGGAGGAGGGCAAATGGTAAGCGAAGCAATGCTCCCCCGCGCAGCGGTGCGGGAGGTGGAGCAGCGGCCTGACCGCCGCAGGCCTGCCCGGACGCG
>ENA-OQIM01000406-OQIM01000406.1-human-gut-metagenome-genome-assembly--contig:-NODE-406-length-16391-cov-2.256456_pt1 | contig 16391 bp, 22 predicted proteins | sample MGYA00242579_ERZ504744 | MGnify/ENA primary metagenome ERZ504744 (study PRJEB26092, sample SAMD00036441) | human gut metagenome | host: Homo sapiens | study: EMG produced TPA metagenomics assembly of...
GATGTTACTTCTTCTTTTCTCTCAGCTGTTGTTGTGATCTGTGAAGTTGATGGTTTGGATTCTGTTGTTTCAGAGGATTGAACTTGATCAACCTCTCGGTTTTCTCCTTGTGATTCTTGAATTGTGACAGTCGCCTGTTCACTTGCATGAACTGGCACTGCTACACTCATCATCATAGCTACTAATAATAAAGATGCTGCTTTTCTTCTCATAATTTCCTCCTGATCTTAATTTGATTCTGTTGTTGTTGTATCACTATTTAGATTGCGAACACGCTCTATTGCCTGCTCTGCTTTTTGATTTAGCTCATCATATGTATCATAATCCTCACATTTCTTTAAAGCTTCTTGTAATTTTGTAATAATATCTTCTGCTGTATCATCATATGTATCCATGACATCTAATCTGGATATATATGATTTAACTAACTTGATATTTTGCTGTTGTTCATATACCTGTCGTTTTTGGACAGCTTCTTTTTCAGCTTTTTCATTTTCCGCAATTCGCTGCTGTTCTTTTTGTGTTACATATGTTTCCATCGCATCTTTCCATTTCTTCTGTTCTTCTAAAAGATTATCATAATGATCTTCAATCCGTTGTCGGAACTTTGCTTTTTGTGTAGAATCATCTACTTTTTCAATAGCTGTACATACCTTCTGATACTTATCATCAAGTAGATAGCACTCTCCCCGTCTGTGATTGTAAAAGCTTCAAAATCTTCTACTGCATTTTCTGCTTTCTTGATTTGCTCTTTTAATATATTTTCAAGCACTGTTTCATGTAATGTATCATCAATGTCTTTCGAAAATAGATCTCCATCTTTTCGATACACCGTATTTGGCATTTTAAAATCTTTCTTTATTTTACCTTTATGAACTTTCGTCATATAATCAGAAAAAATCTTAGATGGATAGGACGAACCAGTTAAATTATCCATTGGCTTTGAATCATCACATCCTACCCAAACACTGGTTGTATAATATCTTGAATAACCACAAAACCACGCATCCTTATAATCATTTGTCGTACCTGTCTTGCCTGCAATGATCTGTCCTTTTACTTGTGCATTTTTACCAGTTCCATTTTTCACAGCATCCTTCATGCAGTCGGTGATCATATAGGCGGAGGCTGAGGAATACACATTCTTTCTTGTATTTTTATGCTTTAAAACTTCATGATCTTTAAACATGATCTTATCAATACAGCTGTTATCCTGATAAACTCCACCATTTTCTAATGTTGCAAATCCTTTTGCCATATCTACAACTCTAACACCATGCGTAAATCCACCCAGTGCTGCAGAAGCGTTTTTATTATCTAAATATGATAAATTACTAAACTGTAAATTTGTAAGATACTTTAGACCATTTTTTACTCCAATTTTCTGCAATACATTCCATGCAACCGTATTGGTAGAGTGAATGATTGCATTACGGATCGTTCGTGATCCACTATAACTGTGATCTGCATTCGATGGTCCAGAAGAAGTCTTTCGATCAACGATTACTTTTGATGGATAATATACCCCGCTATCAAAAGCAGGAGTATAATCAAGCAAAGGTTTGATAGATGAGCCTGGCTGTCGAATAGCTAAATATCCCCTATTATATTGATCATTCTGTCCTCTTCCACCAACAACTGCCACAATATTTCCTGTTTCATTATCAATACTGACTGCAGCTCCTTGCAATTCATATTTTCCTTTCTTTTTCTTGGTAAATGATCTCAGATTATGATCAACGGAACTTTGTAAAGCTTTTTGACACTCTTGATCAAAAGATGTATACAGCTTATATCCTCCATTTCGCAATTTCTGAAAATATTTTTGATATTCTTCCTGATATCTTTCTTTATATTGCTTTTCATCTTCTTTATCTTGGAAAGTGTACTGAAATTCAAATCCATTTTTCTTCATCAATTCCAATGTTGCTTGATAAATTGCAAAGCTTGTCTGATATCCTTCCGGTTTTACATTTTTACGATACTCTGCTATTTCTATTTTTTCGTTCTTTGCTTGTTGATATTGTGTTTTTGAGATTACTTTCGCATCCAACATATGTTTTAAAACTCGATCACGTTTTCTGATCGATGAATTATAGTTAGTTACTGGATCATATCGACTTGGATTATTCGATAGCCCTACCAATAATGCTGCTTCTGATAATGTTAGTTGATCAGCGTTTTTATGAAAATAATAACTTGCTGCATTTCCGATTCCGTAACAACGATTCCCATAATAATTACTATTGCAGTAATACTCCATAATCTGAGGCTTCGTATACATCTTTTCAATCTCAGGTGCCAAGAAAAACTCGGCAATTTTTCTTGTAAATGTTTTTTCCTGACTTAAAAAGCTGTTTTTAACTAATTGTTGTGTAATGGTACTTCCACCCTGTGTTGCTTTACCACGATTCAATACAAGTTTAATCCCAGCTCTTACAGTTGCCAGATAATCGATTCCATGATGGGATTTAAAGTTTTTATCTTCTACTGCAATATATCCATCTTGTACATATTTTGAAATTTCAGAATTTTTTGTACTGGTAACTTCCGGAATTGACTTCTCCAATCAATTCCCCATTCTTACCATAAACCTTTGTATTTTCTAATTTTGCAAAGGTATCTTCATCAATATTTGCTAACTTATCATATGCAATCTTCTTATATTCCTTTACCATTGGCCGAATACGGACCACATAAAAAAGCACAATAACTAATATAAGCACCAAGCCTATAATTCCAATTATTTTTCTCTTTCTCATCATTATCACATCCCTTCTTTTTTATAAAACTCTGACATGACATGACGAATTTTTCCATAATCCTGATCACACAGATTCAATTTATCTAATAATTCATAGGCATATTTTTTTTCAAACAGATGACTAAAAAGCAAAACGTTATGTATAATCATGTGGATAAATGAAATTTCCACCGATGAAGAAAATAAATTACCACTAAAAGCATTATCGCAGATGATTCAGCAAGTGCCTGTTGCTTTAATAATAAAAATGTAATAATTGCAACACAATGAATCAAATAATACGTTTCTTTAGTCTCATTTACAGAATGAATGAGATTCAGATCCTTGTCGATATTTAAAAAATTTTTCGCAGATATGATTTCATCAATTGTTAAAGCTTCCATACTCAACACCCCCCTTTACTTACTTTATCGTTTTTATTCTTTACAGTTATCATTAATCCCATCGTCAACACCATATTTAGCAACCAGTTGTTTATAACTACCATCAACATAGTCAATAGCATATTTTTTTAGTCATAACATACCTCCTCACATAATAAAAAGGCAGACATTTTATATATTTTATGTCTACCTCTTACATTTTCTTAATCATATTATTTATTTCGCTATTACATCATTAATATTCTTATTTTTTCTCTTCAAGATTAATTAAGAATACGATTCGATGTAAAATCATATATATTATTTAGATAAAACAACGTATATCTATTATATATTTATTTTTGATAACTTTCAGTTTGAGAAAGACTTTCGGGTAGCCAATACCTTTTATTTTTTCATGGAATCGTAAATATACATCCTTAACCTTTTAATAGCTTTTACATCCTTATTTTTATAAAGTTTAAAACGGACGAAAAGAACCGTACATCGAATGTCCGTTTCTTTCTGTGTATGAATATAATTTCCCCCTGTGTCTACAAAAAGACAGACTTATCTTATTGATATTTTAAAATCAATATTACACTTTCACAGTACATGGTACGCCCTCACTGCCAGACTTTTCAGTTTGTTATGCTACCCCATATGTCTCACATAGCATCAACATATCCGTATTCGTCCTTCCGCAGAGTAATTTTAACCATATCAAAACATTGGCAATGTTTTTGACTTAGGCAAAGGTCCTTTTCTGCCCTCAACCTTTCTCGAACATATTATCAGGCTCTTTTTGTAGTCGCCATACCTTGATCCATGCCATAACTGGAACAACTGTCACATTTAAACACCCGTATTATGTCCGGTGGATTTTCTGCATCGGCTCCACGGACCCGATAGTTTATAGAGATACCGCCTGCTCTGAACATATAGTATGCTATGTTTCCGTATACATTCCTCTCATGCTAGACACGAGCACCTGTGCTTCTTTGATTCATCGTTTTGCTTTTACATAGATTTCGTTTATAAAATACAAGATTTTTTTAAATAAATTGATTCTTATGAAGCACTATAATATCAAGTTGCAAAACTTATTAAGGATAAATGGCTTTATCCTTATTTTTTAGTCATAATGATTTTATCAATCATTTTCTTAATGTTAATATTACCACCCATTTTTGCTATTTTCAACCTGTATTTTAGCATTTTTGTATCATTTTTGTGTAACACCCCCACATTTTTAATAGTTTTTTTACATTTATTTACTTTTTATGAATAAAAAAGAGTCCTCTGAAAAGAGAACTCCAAAAATTTATTAGTATAGATTGTTATTACATTCATAAATTATTTTCACCTTGGAATCCATTCTTATTGAATCGCGTCATTCCAACCGTTTGTGTGAAGTTAATTATTTTATCATTTCTCATAAAAGATGTTCTGTATACCTTTTGATATTTTTAAATTTTCTATAAAATAAAGTGTGATTTACATGTAATACACAATTTATGCAAAATATGTAGTTTGTGTATTTGTACATATTTTGCATTTTAGATATTATTGTGCATTTATCGCAAACGAACACAAAGTTTACACCTTGTATTTATTCCATAATTTCTCTGCAATGACAAGTAACCCAGCAATTTTGTTGCCCGCAAGGATATTTTCCTTCCCAATCATCAAAATCTTTATTTTCTGGACATTCATCACAATTATATTCATTTTCGGGATTATACATGAATTCCACATATTTTTTTCTTTCTTCTTCACTAATCATATTCCTCCTAATCTAATTTTGACTAAATTGAATTAATATTAATTCTACGCCACTCTGTCATTGATTTTTCCAGTTTTTATTAATTCATCTGTTTTTGCACATGCTTCTACCATATTCAACAATACTTCAATAGAGAACATTTTCGATTGATCTTTTAATTTTCCTACTGCAAAAGCAGGAATCTTTATCTCCTTTGAGATTGTTCCATTATCTTTGCCGAGATCATCCAGATTTTTAACTTGAAGCAGCTGATTACATTGTCTGGCTAATAATGCAAGAATTCCAAATGGAGATTCTTTCAATTCAATCAGATCATAATATAAAGTTAATACTTTATCTCGTTGTTTTCGAGCAATTGCATCTAACATGATAAAAATCTGGTTAATTGTTTGAGATGAAGTCAGCTGTTCTAAATCATAACTTGTAATTTCTTTTCTGTCTCCGACATAAGAAATCAATTTGTCTAATTCATTTTTTAATGTATGCATATCTGATCCACATCGATATAAGAAATTGTTCATTGTTGAAATCGACATTTGCTTCTCATCTTTTTTTAGCAATAACGTAATCCATTGTGACAATTCCTTATTTTTCATAGGTTCAAAACATGCAGCATGACCTTGCTTTGATAAAAACTTATAAATTTTTGAACGTTTATCAATCGTATCTTCAATAAAGAGAAGGACGCTTGTATCAGAAATTTCTTTTAACCCTTTTATGAATGAATCATCACTTTTTTTACCAAGTCCTGTTCCGTCAAGAATGATAAATCTATGATCATTAAAAAAAGGAACTGTTTTAGCAAGTTCTATAATTTCTGTCGGATCTACCTTTTTCCCTTCAAAATAGGAATAATTCATAGTATCATCTTCTGAAATTAAAGCTCTCTTTAATTGATCTTTCATCTGTAAGATCATATATTTTTCTTCTCCATAAAACAAATAAAACTGTTTAAATGTATTTGTTTTAATGTCTTCTGATATTTTTTTAATTTCCCTATTCATACTCCCCATCACTTTCTAAAAATGATTTTAACGTTTCCTCTGACATTTCTTTATAATTCACCGGTAATGGAATTTTAAGCATTGTGTCATCTGTAAAATCTAATTTTCCAACTTCATATGCCAATTTCATTAGTAACAGTTGATTTAAAGAATTAATTTTTTCAGAATAATTGATGTTTCTTAATTCCAACATCATTTTCTTTTTTAGAAGATGTTTTTCTGCATCTTCTCTTGTAAAGCATAAAATTCCACCATCAATTGCATTTTCTTTCTCCTGAATACCAAACTCGTAATCATTTCCAGATTTAATAAAAAATTGTCGATTTGGATATCCATTATTAATGGTTATATATACCCTTCCAATTTTAGTAATCTTACATTCAACGATGGAATCTTCTTTCATTTTTGTAAGTGAATTGTATTCTTTATGAACAAAAAATACTGTTTGTCCTACATGTAAATTTGATCTGTTCACTACCATTTTTCTTTCCTCCTAAATAAAATGGGTATAAAAATAAACAGGAAGAAAATCCTGTTCTAATTTACACCCATAGATTGACAATTTCTTTTCTTGATAACTTTAAGACATAATCTGGCTTCTTAACTTCTGTTCCAAAAATGGTTTAATTGAATTAAGAAGAATTGCTGTAATTTTTTTCTGCTGCAATGTACTAATACTATTTTTTGCACGTTTGTTGAACATTTTTAACAGAAAATCATAATCATTTTTTGGATTATAATGATTATATGAAGTCGCCTTGAATGCTCCTTGATCATATAATTCTTTAAGAAGTTTTCTACTAAACAAATCAGATGATAGCTGCAGATATTGATTATTTCCAACAGCATGTAATAATTTAAACATTGCTTCTGTAGTTGCTGTTTTTCCTGTAAATCTTTGCGTTGAAATTTTTTAATACATGAACTTCCAATCGGAAACAACCATTGGTTTGTTTTTCGATTATGTAATCTGTATAAATACTTAATCTGTTCCTTTCCACAAATACAACTTCGACTTAATGAATTATCCTCGGCACAATCAATAATATCCCATTCCTGAACCGCTTCTTCCCATGTATTTCCCCATGATTTATCCATGACTGTCTTTATAAGATTTTCTTGATATTTTGACTTACTCATTTTTTTCTCCTTACTTTTCAAAATAACACAAAATAAATGCATCAAGTTCATTTTCCTGAATAAATTCATTCAATTCTGAGTATGTTTCCTTAGAATCCTCAATTTCACAAATAGGCATTCCTATTCGATTTAAAAATCCACGACTATCTTTGAGCATTTTCTTCTTAGCATTATAATTAGAATCTAATATTTCAAAACATGTTTTTCCAGTCCTATGTTCCATAACATATTCAATGGAATCTAAAAGATTGCCATGCTCTGAAAGTAAAATTCCATATCCATTTTGATAATGTGTCAGAATCTGCTGCCCATAATCACCATCAATTTCTTTAATAATTCGATATCCATCTGGCTGTTTGCACAGAAAAAATACTCGTTCTGCGTGTTCCTTTAACAACAAATTACTTGCAATTTTTCTCATAAAACTTTTCCTTCTTTCTTTATTTTTCTTTACAATACCAATTTGTTCCGATATTCTGATTTAACATATATTCATTAAATCCATTTGGTGGACAATAATGAAGAATATGGAAAAAATATAATACAAATTTCTTTTGTCCATTTCTGTCGGATTTTTCTACATATTGTAAAAAGATGCTTCCTAAACTTTTATCATCACAATATTCATCAAAAAAATGCCGATTACTTAATCGTAACCATTTTGCAGTATCAATTACCACTTTTTCATTTGCAACATCTGATATTTTTGTAGAATACCAACGAATTAATTCTGCTGCGATTACATATAAATTTGTTGCAATTTTGGCGTCATTTTGAATTAATTTTTTTGTCGTATCAGATAACTCATACACATTTTTTTGAATTGTCTCTTGAAGTTTTAAAAATAGTTTCTCTATTCTTGAATAGAGAATAATTGTATCTCCACTCACATCTCCCTCAAAAAATTCTCCATCTTTTTCTCCAAGTTAATTTTAAAATTTTCTTTTTCCATTTTATTTCCTCCTTTATTCTTAAAAAATGGCATAAAAAAACAGACTTTTCGTCTGTTAGATTCATTTTTATAAATAGCAAAACAGCATATATAATATTTATTGTTTATTATTTATAATTTTAAGTTTCTTTATATTTTTTTTTCTTAAAAAAGTCCATGCTATACTTGTCTTCATGAAATCTGATAAAAATACATTTATAGTATATCATAAATAAAAATAACATGCACATATTTTATATAACATTTCATATAATTTTCAATATTTTTTGTTTAATTGGTATTATATGGAAATAAATGGTTTGTTTTTTTATATTATTACTGCTATACTAAAATTATAAAGATAATCATGTATATAAATTTTAAACAGGGAGGTGTATTATGTTTGATTATGATGTATCTACATTAAAAGATTTTACTTTCAGCTCTATATATGACGTATTTGCTCTAATTGCTCAAAATTATCCAGTACGATCCAGATATGATATAGAATCTTTTGAATATAAATCAGATTACTTAGCTGAGGGAAAAAGCTATAAAATTGTTCCGAAATCATTTTTGAAAAATATCAAAAAGAATATGAAGATGAAAAAGAAAATTTTTCAAGGATTATTATGGTACTCAAGGAGCTTCTGCGATCTATTCTCCATGCGATATATTAACAATAAAATATAATAAACTTTTAAACAACAGAAAAGAAATTATTGAAACAAAAGGCATTACTAGTAGAAAATATATGGATAAAGAAATATCGAATCATAAATTTGATTTAATAAAAGATGTGAATTTTACAAATAGTTATTTTGCTTATGTTCCTACTACGGAACTTGCCCCACTTCCATTGTATCGTCGCTTAAAATTAGACCCTTATGAAATGGCTACGACTATAATTCACTAATTATTGAGCTTCTGATTTCCCATTAAAATTAACTTTAGAATTTGAAAAAGACAGTGTACGCTAACAAAAGATATGTTCACCTATTTGACGCACTAAATGATATTCAAGATCAGCTAGAATGTTATATGGCACTTGAAGGTATTACAATGACAAGGCTTGCAAAAGAAATAGGATTCCCAAAATATGCATATAACAATATATTTGCAAGGATTATAAAATTTAATGATTTTAAACAATTAACAGATATGGTTGGGGCTAAAATTAAAATTACATTTACACCACAAATAATTAAAACATATAGTTCGTGCAAATTAATGTTTGAAAAAATGTTAAGTAATATTGATGATATGGTATTTAAAAATGACCAATGTAAAGAATCAATAAAATATCAATTATTCTGTAGTATTATTAGAGAAGCTCCAGAACTAGCAATTGTAGAATCATTAATAGAATTAGAACAATTACGCCGATCATCTAATTTAGCACTTTTTAGTCAAAAAGATGTCGATATCTTTGAAGAATCAAAAAAAAAAGGAGGCTGACAGCAAATAAGCTGCCAACCTCCTTTTTTACATACCTGCCATAAAATTCATTGCTTTTGCAAGAGTGTCTTTATCCAGGATTGGTTCTGTAGAATCTTTATCTTCTACATCTACATCTTCACCAGAAGATTCCTCAACCTTTTTAACTGGTTCTGGAATTTTAACTTCTTCTGGCTCAGGCGTTACTGGATTTATCACTTCTTCTACAACTTCATTTGTGGATTCTTTTTGTTCCGTCTGTGCAATTTCTACATTTTGTTTTCGTTTGCACAACAGATTCTTCCTGTTTTTTCTTCTTCCTTTTTTCTTTAACTATTGGAGTGGAAACTGTATTCGTATTGATTGGAAAATTATCAAAGCTATTTAACAGTTCATTTCCACGTCTTTCGATTTTATCAGTCTGCATTTTTCTTTCTATCATTCACCAATGATGATGGATTTAGCAAGAAATCTGCTTAATGATTTCCCTCGCTTCATTTCCAAAATATCATAAGCTAATTTCTGATCAGGATCGGATAAATCGAAACCAATATTTTTTTCTGATTTGATTTTTTTCTGCCAATAAGATCACAACCTTTACAAAAAATATGCTTACTGTTTATTCATAAGGGATTTCGCACTTTTATACAAAATCTGTGCCCCTTTTGCATTTGCATGAACATCTTCAATGAAAATGACTTTACCTAATAAACCTTCTTCCTGTAACTGCAAGATGTATGGTTTAAAAATTAAAGATGCACCACCGACAAAAACACTTGTATACATTTTTAAATCAATTTTTATCTTCGATAAACGTTTTAATACCTCGTTTCAAATACTGTAATGCCATAGTATCTAACGTATCTAATACTTTTGTTTGAATCGCAGCTAAATTTGATGGCAATGTTCGATTTTTGATCAGATTATCAATATCATCTTCTCTAAGATGAAGATCATATTCTGATACAATATAATTACTAAACTCATTATAAAATGGAATGATTCCCAATTCTCTTGTATCCATGATATCTTTTCAGGATTTCCATTTCGTACAGAAAGATAATCCCATGTGAAACCACCGATATCATGTAACATGATCAACGGTTCTTCCTTAGTTAAATTGGAACGAGTATACAATGCAGCATGTCCCTGAATAAAAACAATCACATCTTTAAATGTAACAGACATCGGGTTATCATTAAACATGAAATTTACATGCTGACCTTTCATCATCATATAATTTTTCAGATTTTCATGCTGAGTACGATAATGAGCCGGTGGAAGGCTGAGAAGTAACTCAACTTCGTAATTATCGCCTTTCAGGCCTCTTCGTTTGATTTCTTTCGCAATAGCCATTAAGGTTAAAATGAAAAAGCGATCATCTGTATGTTTATATCGTGTATACTCAATTCTGTGACTTCCTACGGTATAATACTTTCCTTCATACTGTATGCAATCATTTCTGAAAAATGTCGTAGATGGATTACTGTCATATGAATCCAGTCCTGTCAAAAATAATAACTCTGGTGTCTTAATATTTTTGTTTCCTAAATCTACGCTTACGATCATAATAAGCTCCTTTCTTTGTGTAAAATTAATTTTTTCTTTGTTGTTTATTTTTGAGACGTACTAATGAATAAAAGTAGTCGTCAATGCCTTTTTTCTGCCAAACAGTATAATCCTGACAACGATTGATGGATGCATCTACATTCATCTTAAACTCACTGTAATCACCTGTTTCAACATCAATCAGTTTGCAATTAACATCTTCGTGTGGATGTAGTGGATTTAATATTGGCTCTGGAATGATCAATCTTCCTGTCTTTTCATCTGCAAAAAACTCATCAAAAAATTCACGTTTATGATTTGTGTATGTAGAATAAAAAGCATAGTCTTTATCATTGATCAGTACCTTATATGGCGTATTTTGTTTGAAATTACCGTATATCTCTATCGCATTCCAACGATACACTTCCATACGGATTCCAACTTCATGTGCAATATCAAAATTCTTTGCCATTGCTCTGTATACATTAGGATTTTTGAATTTGTCCATGTCAAATCCGTCATATACAAGTTCACATCCATATTCTTTCAAGCTGCTTAATGCTTTTTTTGTAGAATTAAACTGTCCACATCCAGCAATTGCCACAAACGTCATCGGTTTGTTCATTAGATATTTTGACAATTCATGGGCTACGTTTGCTTTTAAACAGCCTTCTGTCAAAACAACCGTTTTTGCTAAAGGATCATCTCCGATAAAATGTACCGGTGATCCTGGAGAACTTCCGCATTCTTTTCCTTGGCTTGAAAACCACATATATTTAGAATCTCTGATTGGTTTATTTAACCTGATCTGGAATCCCTGAATGTAGCCTTCTCGGCTCATCACTGGAATAAGAATTCCGGCGAGGCTGGTGTAAAATTGACTTTCCATTTACCATCTAACATATAAAATCCTGGAACTCCTTTAAGATCCATATTGTAAGATAATAGTGTTTTCACAATATTATCAACGCCTGTTACTGGAACAGATCGATATTGATGTTTTTGGATAGCGGCATCATTCAGACCTCTTTTTCTAAGATTTTTTTTGTGTTCATCACTCAGTGTCAAAATAGAAAGCAATGCTCGATACACATAATCAATTTCTCTTACATCTCTTTTAGGTTCTTCTTTTGTCGGTTCATCCACATCTATTGAACGATAATCTTTTTCGATTCCGTAAAGATCACAGATATTGTGATAGGCTTCACTGTTTGTCATATTGAAATATTTTGCATAAAGCTGCGTTCGTCCTCCTCCAGAATTATTCACACCTCTCGTCATGCAGGCACAGCAGTTCCACATATTCTTATTAACTGAAATATGTAAAGCTCCTTTGCTGCCACAGAATGGACAATCTGCATAGATTGTTCCGCCTGTCAGTCTGGCATTTTTAAGAGGTAACAGTTTTGCTTCGTCTTCTATAGTAAACGGAAATCCCATGATGCCTTCCTCCTTTGCTTTATAAGTTATATTTCTTCACTAATGTTTCCGCATGTCTTTGTAATTCAGGCTCAATAAGACTTCCTTGTCGTGCCATTTCTATAAGATCATTTGGATCCATTTTTGCAACATCGCAAAGCATTATTCCTTCATATTTTCCTTCTTTTACCATATAGTTTTCAGCATCATCATAAATGTTTTTTGTCTTTCCACGTCCACGATTAGGATCTAACTGTAATTCTTCTTCACCTGTCTCATATGGAACTAAATCCTTTTTTTCTGTCCCAAAGTATTTTTCTTTGGATACGGGGTCTAAGCCGGAAGACTTTTTGTTTTCTTCCTGTCCATCTTTGACAGATTCTTTCGGACGTAAAGCTTCTGGAATATCATTAAATTTCAAAGGAGTTTTGTTTTCATCGTAAAAATCCTTTGGAACGCTGATATCATAGGCAAGCATCAATAAATATCTGCGAAGATATGTGATATTAGCTCCTGTGATCTGAATTTTTCGCATATTATTGTTATGTTCATCATCGTTTCCTGGCCATGGAATGGTAATTTTTCCATGCTTTTCTCCTGTAAGTGAATCAATCATAATTAAAGACATATCGCCATTATCTTCTTTACATGGCATGTCCGTAATTTTGTATTTGCACTTTAACGGATGAAGAACATCATTAATCCCTTTCAGATCAATGTAGTCGTAATCATCGGTTTCTCTGTTTTTGACAAGATTTTTATTTAGTTCAGCAATTAAAGCTGCACGCCTGTCGTAATAGTTCATTTTTGTTATTTGTTCATCTGTAAATTCGTAAGTTTCTTTCTTCATCGTAAATTTTCTCCTTAATAATGAAAAAACTACTGTGCTTTCTGCGTCAGTAGATTTAACAAATTGGTATTTCTTGCTTCTGAAAAATCATCATTTACAGCCATAAAAAAAGCAGCCAGGGAACCAATGAAAATAACTTTTTCTTTTGCTCTGGTTACTGCTGTATATAATAATCTTCTGGTTAACATTCTGTGATAAGATTTCATCAATGGAATGATCACAATCGGATATTCCTGCCCTTGGGACTTATGAATACTAACACCATATGCTAACGTCAGTGTCGCAAAATTTTCTTTTTTATACTTAACTGTCTTTTCATCAAATTGAATCGTAATAGTAAAATCTTTGGGATCAATCTTAATGATTTTTCCAATATCGCCATTCACGATTCCATTTATATTGCTGTTTGAAGTTTCTAATACTTTGTCTCCCATATAAAACCTTTTTCCATATGTTTCAACATATTCTTTAGAATCTGGTGTTGCATAAGGATTGATCAAGTCCCGGATGACTGGATTTAAATATTCCGTTGATGTTAGGGCTACTTTTCCACTCCTGCTAAATTTTTTACGCAGCGGTGATAAGAGCTGTACGTCAGAATATTCTCGATTCTCATAATTCATCTCATAAATTTGAGGTATTTTTTTAGAGATTTCTTCTTCAATCATTTTATCATTTCCTTCGATACGAATTAGCTGAAAATCTCTCTCATTCCATATCATCTTTGGGTTTCCTTCATTGATCAGTTTTGCATTGATTGGAATCATAGAATTCTGACCTTGTCGGAAAATATGATCCAGAATTGTTGTAGGGATTACTTTGCTATCGATCATATCCGTAAACACCTGTCCAGGTTCAATGGATTGCAGCTGATCTTTATCTCCTACGAAAATCAAAGTCGCATCAGGTCTTACCTGCGTGAAGATATCTCTAAATAACTTGCATCCGATCATCGAAGATTCATCTACAATAACAACATCTTCATTGACCATACGATTTGCAACAAATTCATCGTCTAAGAAATATCCTAGTTTGCTATGAATCGTACCACCATTTTCATAGTGTGTCGCAGAGATCATTCGTTTTGTAGCACATCCTGTTGGTGCCATTAACAGTACCGATTTCCCACGTTTAAGAAAACACTTGATCATAATGTCTATGGTTAATGTTTTTCCTGTTCCTGGTCCTCCGGTTAGAATAGATAAGTTATAAATCTGAGATTTGATAACTGCTTCTTGCTGCTGCGAAGCTAACAGGATTTTTTCTTCTCTTGCCAGATCATTGATCTCTTCAATCATCTTGCTCTTTCATCCTCAGATAAGATTTTTTCTCCTAATCTTTCTCGAATCATCTTATTAAGTAGCATTTCTGCATCATAATATTCTTGTAAAAAGAATTTTCCATCTTCATAAACGATAGATTCATCGACCAACTGACTTTTAAAATAATCCAATGCAAACATGATTGTTGCTTTTGGGACACTTTTATGCATTACATAATAAGTTTCATTAATCAGATCATTTTCATAAATAAAAGTATGTCCTTTATTTTTACATAATCTTGTAATCGCGGAATAAATCCCGCACCGGATTCTGATCGTATCATTTTTCTCTTCTTCGGATGGCTCGTGATTCATTTCTATATCTGCTAATGAAATTCCAGCTTTGTATAGATTATAAATATTTGCATCTAGCATTTCTGTAGCATCTTCTCCGAATGCTTTAAGAACTTTTCTGGCCTGACCTTTTTTTAGGTCATAAGTACCCATCAAATAACATAATCTTTCTTTTCTTTCCTCAGCTTTGATAAAGTTTCGCACAGCCATAAGTTTTATTCTTGGAATCGTTTCATGTTTAGGAGGTTCTTTTAAAACGTGAAAAGTATCCGTTCCAAAGGCATCCACAATAGCTTTTGCTGTCTTTTTCCCGATTCCAGGAACTTCATCTGCCAAAACTTCCTGAATGGCTTCTTTGGTTTCTGGAAGCAAGACTTTAAATCTTTCCGCATGAAACTGCAGGGATTTTCTTTTTTTATAGATATTTTCTTTCCATTCTCCATAAAAAATAATCTCTCGGTTCTTTTGTCTTGGAAGATCTCTTCCTAAAACCGTGAATATATCCTGTTTCCAAAGTGCCAATTTTGTACCTCAGATATCGCATGATATCTTGCGATGGAATATGTACCATCATCTAATTCATTGATTTTCTTGTAAAAACTACAATGTACTTCTTGCATAATTTTTTCGTTACATCTAAATATACTTATGATTGTAACGTTCTCCTTTCTTTAAATTTTCCTTTTTCAGAGAAAATCTTGGAGACTGTTTTTGTACAGTGCAAAATTTTTTGATAAATATCCGGATACATTTCTGCCAATCTTTGCGAAGATTCTACATTAAATGTAACCTTGGGTTCTTTTTGTTCATAATTCAATATGATTTTTTCATCATCATGAACAATAACTGATATGTAATGACTTTTGTCAATAGTAAATTAACAGAAATCACAACAAATTTTTATTTTATTGTTTCTGAAGACATCCAGAAAGAGTTCCGATGTATCAGTTCCCGGCATTGGCCACTCTGATATACGTGGATTGGTTACCGACAGGTCAATGGTCCGCCGCGAACTCTAGCTGTCTCCCTGGCGTGGATCACAGATATTACTGTGCCAACAGAGTTATCTCGTAGATAGTTCAAACCTAAACATATTCGAAACTCTTTCGGGATGTCTTCAGTTGCAACTTTAATTACAGGCTGGATGATGTATGCGGCAGAGGCCAGCTTACATCATCTTGATTATCATTTCTAGCACATCGATCAGTATGTCAAGACTACGCAGTACCGCCGCCTTTGGCAGTTTGGTCTTGATATAGTGATCGATGTGCTATATTTATATCAGTAAATATTATCTGTCATCATTCCCCATATAAAACAAGCAAGCTCTCTTGCAACTGCTGTTTTTGCAATATTATATTTCTTGCCATCTTTCAGAACCATCTTATAATAGCGCCGTCTCAGACGTTCATTTGCCCTGTCTGCATAATTGATTACCTGCGGTGAATTTCCCGCCTGTCGTGATCTTAAGACTCTTGATTTATATCCGATCTTTCCACGGGTATAACTTTGTGCGGATTCTACCAACAGTCTGC
>ENA-OQIM01000407-OQIM01000407.1-human-gut-metagenome-genome-assembly--contig:-NODE-407-length-16382-cov-1.245217_pt1 | contig 16382 bp, 15 predicted proteins | sample MGYA00242579_ERZ504744 | MGnify/ENA primary metagenome ERZ504744 (study PRJEB26092, sample SAMD00036441) | human gut metagenome | host: Homo sapiens | study: EMG produced TPA metagenomics assembly of...
ATAGAAAGCTCTCAAAATGTTGACAGATGCCAGAGTTTCCGTAATTGCTTTACAGATACCTTCAGGAATATAAGGTGTTTCCAGGTACACATCAGTGACCGGAAATGGTCCAATTTCATCAAGTTTTTCAATTGATGCTGGCAGCCGAAGCTTTTTCAGGCTAGTGTTTTTAAATGCGCCATATTGGATAACCCTGATGCTTTTTCCAAAATCAACATTCGTCAATTCGGCATTAAAAAACGCATATTTCTCAATTATTTCAACGCTGTCAGGAATTTTTATCTCATGTAGCGAAACACAGAAATCAAAGCAAGAGTTTGGGATTATTTTCAGTGAATTGCTAAGATTGACTTTTTGCAGTTTCTGGCAATTACAGAACGCACCTTTTTTCAGGTTTTTAACAGAATCAGGCATTTCTATCTCCTCAATTGAGGAGCCATAAAAAGCATTATCTGTAATCGTTTGCGTTCCATTCTTAATTTTAACAGCCCCTCTTCTTTTTTCGGGCAGGCAAGTAAGGTATTTCCGGTTTATCATACAAAACGCCATCATAAGTCGTGTATTTCTTACTCTTTGCAGTAACTTCTATATTCTGCAGGTTATCGCAATTTTTGATATAACTGCAAAAATGGTTCTCTTTTAGCGCCACTTCATCATCAATAACGAGATTTTTTGGTGCGTCATATGAAGAAAATGCATGCTGGAAAAACAGGCCACTGTTTTTAACGACAATTTTGCTGCATTCTTTACACATTTTAACAATTAATGCTCCGTTCAGATATATTGCATCTTTTGGAATCACTAGTTCTTTTGCAGCATCATCAAAACCAATCACCATTCTGCCGGCCATATATACACCGCCAACAGGTTCTTCATTCCAAAATGGCGCATTGCTGAATGCCAATGGCATCGTCACTCTCACACTGTCATCGTTAATGATTTTTGTTGACTGGCAGCCAGAAAATGCATATTTATCAATGTATTCGACAGATTTTAAGTCAATCACCTCATCAGGCTGCTTGCAAAATGTGTTAAGAAGCCAGATTGTTTCCATTCTTGTTCCATCATCTTCCAAAGATTTTCCATATTCCTTCATTAGTAACATATTAGAATTAAGAAAACATCTATTGTATGATATTACATTTTTCACATTGGGAAACATCTCATTTGGAATTGAAATATACTCTATCTCTCCTCCAATAATAATTGTTGTCACATTTGGAAACGACTTTTCCGACTTTTTCCCGATGGCAATTTCTTCAATCCCAGAAAATTCAATCTTTTCCACATTATCCTCAACATCTATATCAAACACCGACAAACCACTGGCCTTGCAGTTACACATGAATCTGCAGCCGTTGTTTTTGAGTTCTTTTATCACTTTTTTTGCTCCTTTCTTTTTGCTTTTGTAATTAATATGCGTGATTTTTAAGGGAAAGAAAGAATGGTTTTGCTGGCAACACAAAAGCCGCAGGTTTCCCTGCGGCGTGTTTGCGGGTATTTCTCATCAATCATCGATGGACGGGAGACCGCGGCCAGGCTTGCCGTCATCGTCGGGCGGGAAGCTTCTGCCGTGTCTGGTGTTAGCTCAGAATAAAGCTCTTCGTTACCAGATTCGTTTACGCTCAATTCCAGTTCGGACTTCGTCCTCGCTGTCAGGTGAAAACTCACTAGAATCTGGTACCGAATCCGGCAAGGCCGTGAGTTATCACCGAATCATTTTTCTTTTAATCTTCTCAGCACCTCTTTAGCCTTTCCTTCCATCTTTTTTCTTGTATTCCATACCTCTTTTCTCACATTTCCAAAAATCCAAGCAACTCAGCCGGCGTAACCGTCTGCGCCACCCTTGTCATATATTTTGCATACACACCCATGATTGAATCTCCATGATTCCACTTATCAACCTCTTCGGTATTCAGCCAGAAAGCCTTTTTCGCTTTTCTCGCAATAGCCTTCACATAATCCTCACCACTGGCATTTTTATTGTTTCTCGCGTCACCGATGAAATAAATATAAGAATCACCGGTCACTTCACTCATATGTTCGTTATAAAACGTCCTGAACGGGACTTCATAGTTAGAATATGCCCCAGAACGCGGGATTGCGTCTAACACAGACTTGACGGTCTCATTCGGATTATCCGTATCAAAAAACTTTGATATGTCATACAGTCTGTTTGTAAAAGCATAAGTCTTACATCCACCAGGGAAAACTTCCTTCATCGCATGCATAAATACCAGCATCATTTCAGACGCATTTTTACAGGAGCCTGACACATCAAGAATCAGTATCAGGTTTGATTTTTGCCTTACCGGCTTCTGATGAATAAGCCTTAACGGAACGCCTCCTGTCTGGCAGCTTTTCTTGATTGTAGCCGGAATGTCAATCCTGGATTGCCTTATTTGCACGTATTTTTCTTGACATTTTTGTCTGAATTTTCTTGCGTTGTCTTTGATATAATCTGCAATCTGCCGCTTCTCAGCATCCGTCATTTTTGAAAAAGTTCTTTTCAAGAACCATGTCCCCGACATGTTTTGACCGGACTGCATTTTTGGCAAGGGCTTTATTGAATTCTGCACGGTGTGAAAGAGACTGTTCCTTCACTATCTCATTCATTCGGTTCTGAAATTTTCTGTCTTCCTCTTCCATTTTTTTCTGCATTGTCTTTATGTCGTTTTCGGTCTGTGCAATCTGACTATTCAGACTCTTCGCGTCATCCTTAATTGCCTTCAGCTGTTTTCCGCGTTCTCTGATGGCTTCCATCAATTCACTACTATTTGGCTTCATGCAGGCTTTCATGGAAGCAGCTTTCACTTCCTTCATAAGCTGGCTCTGCTCCGGTTTTATTCCGCTTTTCACAGTCTCCACGAGGTTTTTAAGGTGCTGCTGTCCTTCCAGGCACTCGTCAAGGTTTTTAATACTTTTCTGTAGCTCTTCAGTCTGTTGTGCTTTTTTCACTTCTTTTGATTCTTTCTGTCCGGCTTCCCGCTGCTCAATCAGTTCTTTCTGACGTCCGGTCAGCCGCTGCAGTTTTTCATTTATTTTTTGTTTGTTCTTTTCATGCTCATTTTTCGCATTTCTCTCTTCGCGATGTCTGTGATAATACCTTTCAACAAATTCTTCATAGACCTTATTAAACATCAATGCTTCCTTATAGCTGTGTGTTATCATTGCCGAAAGTAGCTTTTTTAACATCCATCTGTCCCGCCATGCATATCACTGATGACGGAAAAAATTTCAGACGAATTACAGATATAGCCAAGGCTGCTGAAATATTCGCAGGCCTCAAAAATAAATTCATACAGGTATGAAGAATCGTCGCCGGCGCTGCCGGCAGTATTTTCTACCAGCATAGCCTCATTAATGTCTTCCATCATACACACGCCGGTCATTGCCTCATTGCATCTGTCAAGCATAGGGCATGTTTCGCATCTTCTTGCCATAGCAAGTCCTCCTTATCCAGCAATCACTCCCGCATAGGATTCGACAGTCTTTCTGATAATACCCATATCTCGTCTGTCTTTGGCGAGCAGACCAATAGAATTCATTACTTTTACCTTATTTGCGTCATTCCTTAAAAGTTTGCCCAGTCTACCGCTTCTGAGATAGACACCGGATGTTTGAGGCTTTCCTCCTGTAATGATACGATACAGGATGCAATACCGGCAGCCACTTTGTCATTTACTTTGGCATTATTTTTCAGAATTTCGATGATTTCCTCGCGGGTTTTCTTTGGAATATATAAATACCCGCATCGTCTGCGCATAGCACCGGACAGTTCACGGTATCCGTTTGATGTAAGAAAAACGATTGGCTCCTGGCCTTCCGGACAGTCTACTGCTCCAAGCTGTGGAATGTTGATACCGTATCTTTCAAGGTATTCATACAGCATATATTCTGTTTCTTCTGATGACTTATCAATTTCATCAATCAAGAGAAGCTTCCTTCCGGTACCGTTAATCGTCTGCAGGACTGGACGTGGAATCAGGAATTCTTCGCCGTAAAAATCAACATCCCCGGACACTTTTTTGATTGCTGCATTTACGTTGAGGTCTTTAATCTCCTCGTTGATTTTTGGTTTTACAGCTTCCAGTGTCAGCAGCTGGCGCTGATAATCATAATCGTATAAAATATCATCTTTTGTAAGCCCGTCATACATCTGCAGACGCAGGAACGGCAGACCAAGCATTTTTGCAACGGCAATTGCCAATGAAGTTTTACCGACACCAGGGTCTCCTTCAATCAGAACTGGCTTATTTAATGATAATGCAGCGAATACTGCATAGCAGATATCATCATTTGGAATATATCCATTATCTTTTAATCCCTGTCTAATTTCATCAATTGTTAACATAATATAATTATTGTCTCCTTATTTTTAAATTTTCAGAGGTCTTATTTCCTCTGTCATATTTAATATGCTGAATTCTGCAGAAACGATATTTTTTTTACGGATTTTTTTTGTGTTTTTTCATACAGAAAAAAAATTGACACTCAGACCAATACCAAGCACCTCCAAAATTCAGCATATTATTTTTGCAAACAAATAAACACGAAAGGAGTTTTTAAATGGTAGAAATAAAAACAGAACGAGCAAGGCTATTATATTTACAACACATGGGAAAATGTGAGTATATTGATATTGAACCAGGAACTGATACTTTTACGTTTTTGTCTCCGGAATCCTTGAAGGATATCGTACATCAAGCAAAATCTCAAAGCTATTTATGGCAGAATATCAGTATATGTAATCACCTTACACATGGTCTTGTATATAGGCTCAAAGGTATAGAACAGACATTCCCCGATGTAAAAACGCTTATCATTGAAGATGATATCGGAGCCATACATATAGACAACCGTATGTTTCCAAATGTAAATCATATCATTTCCAATAATAAGCGATACATTAACGATGTTCCTATGCTCATCGCACAAAGTGATGAACCAGGATATCTAATGAACACCTTTTGCATAAAGCGTGGAGAAACAGTTGATTTACATAATGTCAAATACATTTGCAATGGTGCATTTTCAGGATGCCATATTTCAAAAGTCATCAATTCTGATGATGTCTGGGGATGTGAAGAAAATGCATTTAAAGATTGCAAGTTTCTGTTTAATGATGAAGAATATGCTGACGGTACAATAAAATTCGGAAAAGTAATCGTATCAATAAAGCCAGGACTGACTAAGCTTAATATTCCTAATGATATTGACATTTATTCGACGTGTGAGTTCCAGGCAGTATTAAAGAGGTAAGTTTTGATTCTTTTGACTGTCTGGCGAAATTCAAATGGTATCTTGAAAAATATGATATTGATACAATAAGTATCAATGACAAGCATGCATTAGAAACGCCAAATATATCACAGTATTTCGGCAACATAAATGCAAAAAACATCAATATCACAAAAGAAAACAAATTCCTCAAATCAATTGATGGCGCTATATTTACTGCAGACGAAAAAATATTGCTATATTGTCCACAAAATAAAGACAGGTATACTATACCATGCAAAACAGAGGCTATCGGGTCATATGCATTTTCAGGATGTCACATAACGTCCATAACAATTCCAGACACAGTTAGCAGTATCGGCTCTTATGCTTTTTATGGATGCGAAATGCTGACAGAGGTTAAACTTGGAAACGGCATTACTGATTATGGGGAATTTGGTGCTTTCGGAATCTTTCAAAATTGTACTAGCTTAAAACATATAGAAATTCCATCATGCGTTACCGCAACATGTGAAAATATGTTCCATAACGTCAATCTGGAATCAGTGATATTGCATGAAGGCCTACGGTATATCGGGCGTAATTCATTCAGAAACGTCACAGTTGACACCATAACGCTTCCGGCATCATTAAAGATGATAGCGCCAGATAACTTCATGGCGTAAAAGTTTTCAACATCTGCGGCGATGTCCCTGTAGGACTGATTGTAGATATTGCAAAAAGCACACAATCATACAGTAAACGTATAGAGGCAATTAAGATTAACAACGAAGATGTCATTTTTGTATTGAATATGATGCAGGACGGGCAGGCAAAAAAGCTGTATTTTACAAGATATATCAGCACCTGGCAGGCAAATAAGCTTGATTACCTCCTAAGCACCTTTAAGACACTGCCTGATGACTATCTGGTAGATTTATGTAAAAACATCAATGACCCCGAACTTTCAATAAGGTCTATCTTAACGCTGTATAAGCATACTCACAAAAACGAACTAAGAAAACTTTTACAGATTATGTCAAATGCAATCCTAAAACACTGCATCAACCTGCAAGATAACGAACTGACGATAGAGCTTTATCAATAAAAATATTTACACAGCAAGAACTTAACGAGCTGCTGAAATTTGCACAAGAACAGAATGATACGGTTCTTACGGCAGCAGCATTAAATGCACTGGCAGACTGTAACGATGCTTCTGATTTTATCATTTAACTTCCCCGGCAGAAATCTGCCGGGATTTTTGCAAAAAAGAAAGCGGTGATGTTATCACCACTTCTCTTTGCTATTTATGAAAAACATCATCTGACCGCCCTGGCCTTCAAAAAGTAAGTCTTCAATATTGACTTCTTCAATATTATCAGTTTCTTTCTTTGCTTCAGGTTCATATTTTGATAAGATACCCTTCTCAATCATATCTGTAAAAACTCATCAAAGCACTGATTGATAAATTTCCTCTCATCCTTCGCGGATAAGCGACCATCACGCCGGAAACTGCACATTCAGCATGTCCTACGAGATAATCTGAGCGTCTGCATCCAGCTTATCTTTGACATAGCATGCAAAAGCACGGGCAAACATCTCATGAGCAGATGACCAGTAACCGTTACCGGCTTTTTTGTATTCACCATCAAAGAACTTTGATGACTCATAGAAAAATGTCTCCTTTCCGTCCTGCTCTTTGAATGCTTTAACCAGCTTTTTAACAGATTCTGGCATCTTTGACAGGTTAGCAGATGCAAATCCATGCACACCGAATTGCTCTGCGATATACGCGTCCATTGCATGACCCCATTCATGAGCCAGAGAGCCAGCACCACGCTTTTTAGTCATGTTGATGACATTTTTGTCCAGTTCATAATGCGCCATAGCGTTACCGCGTCCACGTGCTCCGAAAGCAATTGCCAATCCACCTCCAAGACTAATATCTTTTGGAGAAATACATACAGCCTTATACAGGTCTTCAAAAGCGTCATAAGCCATATTTATAGAGCCAATACGGTCTTTTGAAGTAGTATAATTGCCAAATTCTCCTCCACGCAGTCCATATCTTGCCATCAGTACTCCGCCATCAGAAAACTTGAAGAAGTTATAGCTGCTGCCGGTTCTCTCAATAACTGAAAGATGCGGCGGCAAAAATGTTTCTTTCTTTGCATCTTCTTTTTCAGATAATCTTTTGGATTTATCTTTGGCAATAATATTTTTTGCCTCAAGCTCTGACAGTGCAACGCCGATACGGGTCTTTTTGTTGTACATCGGAACGTATACGGCATTCTCATCCGATTCAGCAAGAAGTGAAGTATAGTTTGCTGTATCAAAGAATGTTACAATACTATTCGGAAGTGTAATAACATTTTTGAAACGCTTATCATCAAATTTTTCGCTGCACATGTTTTCAGCAGTACATTTGATGATTTCATACTTTTTGCTCTCCTTTTCGTCAAGGGTAGCCATGAACATGGATGCGTCGCTATCCTTCTTGATACGGTCAATATGATACACATATCTTAATACCGTATTACCGTCAAGAAGCTGCTTTGCGATGCTGCTGGCATACTTCCAATGCTTGTCTTTCGGGTCATCAGAAGCCTTTTCCAGATACTTAAAGATTCCGGGAATCTCGCTGTCTGAACCTTTATAGAACTTCTTGATGTCATCAAGAGTCCTGCACTCTTCCGCATCTGACTTGACATCAAGGACAAAGGACATATATTCCTCAATCCCAATGTTTTTAACTGGCTTAGGTGCAACTGCATCACGCATCTGGTCTCTCCAGAAGAGAACTTCACGCGGGATACCCTGTTTTTCAAGAGCTTCATATTTAGGATGTTTCCAGAGGCAGCTTTTCTTGCCATCTTGCTCTGTTCATCCTCTGTTGCCTCTTTAAAAATTGCCCATATATCTTTTTTTGCTCCGCCAATCTTCTGTCCAAAATCGTTCAGTTTTTTCATAATTTTCATTTCCTTTCTTTGTTCTTTCTTTGTTTGTGTTACAAATCTAATATGCAAAACTTCCCGTAACACAAAAAAGCCCGGCAGGATATGCCGGGCGCGTGTTTAAATATTAAATTTTGTTGATTTTTAGGGGATTTTTTCTTCTGTTCTTCAAGCAGATATGATACAAGCACCACCATCTCTTTTTCACTTGCAAGCTTGATAAAGTTATCAAGACTTTTTGATGCAAAAAATCCAAAACTGAAAAAACGTATCAGCTGCTTTTCATCACCATTTTCAAACAGACGCTTGACAATGCTCTTTTTGGCATTTTTCAATAGTTGTTTATAGCAATCCTTTTTTGTGATGTCATACAAACATATCATCATATCCTGCCGTAAACTTTTATCGATGGCATTCATGCATCTTTCTGAAACAGACCATCAATCTCATCTTCCGGAACTACGTCGTAAAAGGAAAACAGTTCATCAAGACGCGCCGCCAATTTAGAAGGCATGTGACGCGGAAGATAATATGTCTTGCCATTCACGATTAAGGTTATGATTATTTCACCGTCAGCCTTACGATGTGAATATGTAGACGTAACTGCCTTCAATAAACCATAGGGAACTCTTTTTCCTGTTACATGTATTACTGTTGCCTGAGAGAAATTGTAATTACCAACATATTTTAATGATTTCGGCAATGTAATTTCATGTGCTGGATATCCAGAAAGTGCACCGCTTTCTATGGATTCAAGCCCTTCGTTTAAAACAAGTTTGTTTATCTTGGAATTACTGAACATATTCTTAGATAAACCTTTCACATATCCAGGAATTTCAAGCTCTGAAAAAGTTCCACACGATGAGAATATGCCATTACCACAGCATTGTTCAAAATGTGTCATTGTATGGTTAAATTCAACTGCTGATAACTTGCATTCACAAAAAGCATTAGCATGTATATAGCATAATGATTCTGGAAGCTTAACAGAGCTTAATGACGCTCCATAAAATGCATTATCCATATTAGTCTCAGTACCTTCCGGGATTTCATATCTTCCCTTTATATTGTTCTGAAAATATACTAATACTTTTTTGTCTTTTGTAAAAACGGCATTATTTACAGTGCAGTAAAATGGATTATCTACAATATTTAATTCCTTTACTCTACAAGCATAATTTAAAATATCCTGCATTTGGAGAAAAGTAAGATACGATGTATCTTTTATTGTCAATTTGCCTTTTATGCCTGGAATATATCTGAGCTGGTTTATATCATAAATAATTACTTCTTTATTATCATCTTCACCAAATGAGAGATTATCCACCGCAACATTTATATCACGCGGTATTTCAACAACACTGTCATCATTAACAGCAACCAGGATTCTGTTATTAATTGTAAAAACACCATTCACGTATTTTTGCTCATTGAATAATACTGGATATCCATAAAATGATTTTTTGCTGCAGCTGGTAATATCACCTGTATTGATAATGTTTTCAGATTGGCAGCCATCAAACGCATAATCTTCAATTTTCGTTATGCCGGCCATATCAATCACATAATCTTTACTATGGCAGAAAACATTTTGCAGGATGGCTTGTCCGTCATTGCATTTGCGAGCCAGCATGCCACCAGAAAGATGCGTTTATTCTTTGATACCACCTGTTTAAGATTAGGAAACATCATATTACTGACGTAAACATCAATCACCATTTCTGTAATGACTAAAGTCTCAACATTTTGGAAACTGCTTTTTAACAGACCTGAAGTCATACATCACGTAATCAGCTTCTATTTCATGTGAATTTGAAATAAGTGTAAGAGTCTGCACGTCATCATCCACATCAATATCAGTACAAATTAACGTATATGAATATTTGCTTTTTGGCCTTTCAGTGTATAATGTAACTTTACCACCTTGGGTTTTGATTTCATTTAACATTTTCTTTCTTCCTTTTCTTTGTATTTTACATACACAATATGCAGGATATCTTTTACATACAAAAAATGCCGCAGAATATCTGCGGCTGCAAAAACAGACTGAACACGCTTATTTCGAAAAATCAATCCGATGAAGCAGGATATCACCCATTGCCGAAGCCAGGCAAAAAATCAGATTTCTTTCGTTGATTTTTGCATTGTATGCAACCTGAAACGCGTAGTCTGGGTTGTTTTCTGGAAGAACCCTGATTTCAGTATCGGTATTAAGATTGCTATCCGAAACACATTGTATTCCGATTTTATCCATCGCGGACATTAAATCTTTGATAGATACTGGCACTGTTAGGCCAAGAGCTCGTCTTACAACTTCGGCACATTCTGCCATCTCGTATCGCATATTTTCATATCTGACATATTCGTTCATTTTTTCTCCTTTCTTTTAACAGGCAGTAATTGGTAGCTGCCAGAATTATACATACAATATGCCGAATTTCGGCAACAAGAAAAAGCCGGCATTAAATGCGGCATGATTTCTTCAGATGACAAATTTTTTACTGTTATCTTTAGTTTTTAGTTTATCCAGAACACATGCTGCCAATACTGGAGCATCTTCTGTTATCTGTAAAATACTTTTTAACCTTGCGGAAGATAAGATATCAAGATTGATGAAATCAATAAAATCATCATAACGCTCTGTTTCTATGTATCTTTCAAGCATACTTACAGCATATTTTTTTACATATTCTTTTGCCTGTTCATCTTTGCAGTCTTTATATATTGCAAGTGCAGTATCCTGCTTTTCATCCATGCTTGAAGAGTACATATAAAAACGATTAGTAATGTCATTTTTGCCTGCAAGAAAATCAAATATCGCACATTTTACTGTATTGATATGCTTATGTTTTAAATGTTTTGGCACATAAAACGTTTTACATATTCCAACATCCTCTCGAGCGTCAATCGTCAATACTGTAAACGACTGGCTACTTCTTACAGCAGGTGGTAGGATTATGGCAGTAAGCATATCTTCTGTAAAATGTTCTGCATATACATTTTTTACATATGATAAGGCGCATCTTCCGATTGTGGATACAGTTTTAGGGATTGATATGCTTTCCAGACCTAAACACATCATAAAGCTGTCTTCTTCTATTATTTCAAGGCCTTCGTTCAATGTGATTTCTTTAAGCTGGCTCTCGTAAAATGCACCTCTTCCAATGCTTTTTACCTGCCTTGGAAAACTAATCTTTTCAAGACCTGAAGATGCAAATGTATACCATGACACTGAAGAGCCGACATGCGTCAACCCACATCCAAAATCAATTGTTTTCAGGTTTTCACAATCTGCAAAGGCATTATCACTAATCAGTCTCAATGTTGACGGAAATTTTACAGAATTAATTTTGCAGTAATTGAACGCTTCACGCTCAATCTTAGTGACTCCTTCAGGAAGTTCAACCATACCTGTTTTTTCAGCCAGGCACGCAACTACTGTCGTCTTAGTTTTATTATACACAATATCATCAAGTGTCACAAAGTTCTTATTATTGATAACTTCAATATGCTTAACACCATATCCTGTTATATCCTTAATTTCGCCACTGTCTATATCATTGCATCCATCAATAATAAGTGTTTCAGGCAGATTTCCATCATAATCGCAGCAGAATGTAGATGTCTTTAATGTCATTTTTTTTAATTTGGCTAAAATCAAGACCATGAGCCATACACCTGGTTTCCTCTGGTATCACGACATTATCGGCTGTTTTATCTAAAGCAATAACAATACAGCCGGCCATTTTAACGCCATTGTTAAATGGCTGTTCTGAAAAATATGACCCGTCAAAAGCATGCTCTTTACATTTAATGTAATCTGTATCACAGTTTTCAAGAACGCGGCTTTGACATCCACAAAATGCTCCGTCTTCAATCACTTCAATTCCGCGCATATCTATCGCATCGGATGTATTCCAGCCAAAAACATTAATAAGACTGCGGCTAAAATTGTTGAGAAGCAGTTTATTTTGCTTTACGGTATAATGGTTATTACAAGATATAACTTCTTTCACATTTGGAAACATCTGATTTGGTAAACACAAATCACCGCATGTATCAAGGATTACAATTTTAGAGACATTTTTAAACTGTTTTTTATTGTCATCCAGACAAAAATCAAATACCATCAGATACAGTTCCGTAACGTCATCTTTAATGTCTAAGTCATAGCAGCACTCTCTATTACTACCTTTACTTTCAATGTAGAGTACAACACCAGGCTGTGCATCATATTTTATGTATTTGTCCATCTTTTTTTTTTCTTCCTTTCTTTTTAAATATTTTTTAGATTTACAAAAACAATATGCTGAATTTCCATATCGAAAAAACAAAGTCCAGGCAGGTTTAACTGCCGGGATTAGGCTATAGCGCAAATGCAATATTTTCTTCTTTTTGTTCCGTTTTTTGCCCGTTTGAGGGCCATAAGCAGCTATTACTGACTTGTTTTCCAAATTACTGTTCAGGATTTCATCAACTATTTGTCCTACGTCATTTTTGTCTACTAATCCGGACTGCAAAAAGTATATCAATCTTTTTTTCATCGCTTAGGTCAATCAGCCATTGGATAATTTCTTTTGAATTCTTTTTTAAATACTCTTTTATTTTTTGGTTTTTGTTGTATCTGTACTCAGCAAAAGCGGTATCATATTCATATGAAGGTTCATTCGCCAATCGACATAGAGCAGTGTCTTTTACCTTTCCCGGGTTAGAATCGTATTCTTCAAAAGGGTTCCATGAGATTGATTTTGGCAGGAATGCATGGAAATCATCGGACTTAAATATAAGTTCTGTATAATGTTTTGTAGTGCAAGTATTAATGACATTATTATAAGAAATGGAGCTCACCAGTCCAGCCGGGATTGAATTTAATACTACCTGGCTTGTATCCAAAAAAGGCATACGTCCCGATATATTTTAATGACGCCGGAAACTCAACCGTTTCAATTTTACTGTCTGCAAAAGCGCTGTCTTCTATACATTCAATGCCTTCATGCAGGATAAGTGTTTTAAGCTGCTGACATTTTTGGAATGCAAATGGCGAAATAAACGTAACCTGTTCAGGAATGTCAAGAGAAGTAATTTTAGAACATCCACGAAAACAGTTGTTGTTGTCATAATCTCCAATCTCTTTAAGCCCGCGCCCAAAATCAACACGTTCAAGTCTCTTACAGAAAGAAAAGGCTGACATCCCGAGCTTTCGCAGTGAATCCGGGAAAACGACTTCCTGAATGCAGCTGTTACTGAAAGCTCCTGGTGCAATTTCAACAACACCATCTGGAATTACGATTTTACCTTCTCTTCCGGCAGGCACTTGGCCAATATTGACATATCTGCACTATATATGATGCCGTCAACACTCTTATAGGCGCCCTCTCCGATAATCTCAAACTCCTTGCAGGTTTTAAAGGTCATGCAGAAATCATGCAATTCACAAGAATTTTTTAAATGCTATTACAGGTGGGGCATCATCCATTCTTACAGTTGTGACAGCTGGATGTGTCAGGCCCTGAAGACATAATTTACGTATCTTACGAAAGCGAATATCCGGCATAACCATCGTTATATATTCCGGAATTTCTATTTCATCAGTGTTTTCTGCTATTTTGACAAGAATACTTCCGGCTGTTATTATTGGCTGCGGATTATCTTCCAACAAAGCCGAACCGGCAAAAGCTTTCTCACTGCAGACTCTGATATCTGCTGTATTAATAAACTTTTTTGCTCTGCATCCATTAAAGGCAAAAGCTTTAATAAGGAATACATCTTTGAGGTCTATGACCGCATCATCCGTTTGATAAAAAGCATTCAATAAAACATGAGTTTCACCAGCATATTTCCGGAGGCAAACATTGGATTGTCAGATATTACTTTTTTAACATTAGGAAACATTGCGTTCCGTATAACAATATCCATTACATTAGGCCCAATGTATAATGTTTTCACTTGTGGAAACACCTTATTAACATCAGATAACTTATAAGAGCACTTCTCTTCTTCATTTCCAAGAACCAGACAGTCAGTATCTTCCTGGATATCAATGTCACAGCACATATCACGGAAAACATCAAAATAGAATATTGCTTTATCATGTTCAGCTTGGCTATACATAATTATTCCCCTTTCTTTTTTTGGTTTCTTACAGTATGTCGGATTTCGCCAAATTGAAAAAACTACAACTCCAAATCGCTTTCGATATCCTTTTCCTGTTCCGATTCTCCGATTACATGCAGCAGATATGCTTTTGCTATCACATCATCACTGCTTAAAACAGGTCGCTTGTTATATTCTTCAATCAGATATTTCGCCATCATCTCACTTACCAGCCGGTCTTCAAAAACTTAACAAGCCTTTCTGTTTTATTTACATCAACCAGGTACTTCGCAATCCAGTCAGCCCGGCTTTTTACATATTCATCAAGAATTCGGTTATGGTCTCCGTTCATATAGGCACAAATTGCCGTTTCATTTTTCGAATTGATGTCGGGGGACATAGCAAACAACATTCCGTAATACCAGTCTTTTTTCTGTTCAATAACATCCTGCACTTCCGGCACATATTCGATAGCCAGATGTCTTGGCAGATAAATCAGCTTGCCGTCAACATCAAGGGCAACCGTACATACATTGTTGTAATCATTAAACGTTACATCAGATACCGCCCTGACAAGATTTTTTTAATACATGCTTTGTATGCACGATTTCAGCATTTAAAAAGTTATTTTCTCCAAGAGACTTCAACGAATCGGGAAGCGTCACCTCTTTAATATTTTTACAGTACAGAAAGGCATTACTTCCGATATCTTCAAGCCCTTCATTCAGCTCAAGCTTTTCTATGCCGCAGTTTTTAAACACCCCGCGGCCAATCGTCTTCATTTGCGGAGGAAGTTTTAATTCGCGCAGTGAAAAACATGATTCAAAGGTTTTGGAATCATGTGACATATCTCCGAGGCTTTCAAGACCGTGTCCAAAATCTACTGATTTTAACTTAGAGCAGTCAAAAAACGCCCTTCTTTCAATTTCCCGCAATGAATCCGGAAGAACAATATCCGTAATGGATGTATCTTCAAAAGCGCTCTCTGCAATCACTTCAACTCCATCAGGGACTACTACTTTTCCAGGATGGTTTCTCGGGCATTTAAGCAGAGTCTTTCCGTCTTTTGTATATACAATGCCGTCAATTGTTTTATAAAATTCATTTTCTTCACATATCTCAATACACTTCATACCCGGACGGATGAAAAAAATTCTCATCAACCATAAACCGGTCAGTATTCTTTACAATCAATTTTTTCCGGCAGGCCGGTAAACAATCGCAGGACGCTTACATCCTCAACTTCAATACATTTGATATTGCAAAGTGACATATTCCATAATGTACCTCAACATATTTAGGGAGTACTATCTTTTCAGCATTTCTATCCACATCAGTAATTATCGTACCAATAATCTCAACACCATTTTCCAATATTTTTTCCTCCTTTTTTGTATATTTACAATATGCTGAATTTTTGCAAAAAAAAAAATATAGCCACAGCGAAAAAGCTGCAGCCATATTTTTAACTCCTATCAGAATCAGCATGATTTACAAAATGACAAAAAAAGAAAGCCAGACAAATCTGGCTTTTACGATTACACTTCATAATTAATATTTTTTTCAGTTTCTTTTAATTTTTCCAAAATATACGCCGCTGCCGTTGTGTCAAAAGCACTCTGCGCAAGTTTTAAGATTTCTCTGTTTTCGGTATCAATTATGTCGTATATTTTTGTACTCGTGATTAACCGACGGGCAACCAGAGGTTGACCGCGGCTTCTTCGCGAGGCCAAATTCGCCTCGCAGGACTAACACTATCCCTCTATCCCCTATTACAGGGATTACCTTTTTTATCTACGCAGCTTTTTCATGCTGTGTATCCTGTTTATTCTTATCTGGTTTCCAGACAAACTTTCCTTTTCCCCAGAGCTTGCGGTATTCACACTTTTTGTGACTACGTTCCATATGTCTGACAACTGTGTATCTGCCTGATTTATGGTATTTATACTGTTTTGGTCTGCCAGCGCAGGCCTTTGCGTTTCTATACAAATCTTTGTAACCGATAGAGATAGTAGTAACACACAAATATGTAAAATCTTTGATGCTGCCAAACGCATTCGGGTATTCCTTACGGAGGATGTTTGCGGCTCCGTTGATATCAGCGTTCAAAAG
>ENA-OQIM01000408-OQIM01000408.1-human-gut-metagenome-genome-assembly--contig:-NODE-408-length-16332-cov-3.367417_pt1 | contig 16332 bp, 17 predicted proteins | sample MGYA00242579_ERZ504744 | MGnify/ENA primary metagenome ERZ504744 (study PRJEB26092, sample SAMD00036441) | human gut metagenome | host: Homo sapiens | study: EMG produced TPA metagenomics assembly of...
CAACCGCGAGATCAGGCGGAGGACGAGAGTCGTAGGGACCTTCCCGGACGGCAACTCGGCCCTGATGCTGGTGACGGCGAGGCTGAAGTACATCGTGGAGCACGAATGGGGCAAGAGGAGGTACCTGGACATGTCGAAGCTGGAGGAGATGGACGAGCTGAGCAAGAAGGCGGAGGGCTAGAGCAAGGCGGGGCCGAGGCCGCCTCGATCAATTTGCGAAAGAATCTTGACGGTACCTATCTGAGATTCTACACGGTTTATTAATAGGTGTTACTTACTCCGCAAACGGTAGCTATACGCGATAAACGGTAGTTCGCTGCGGCAACTGCAACACATTCCGCCCAGCAAGTCCAATCGTGCTCCACGCACGGTTAATGCGCGAGGCGGTAGAACTCCATCGACGCCGCACCTTCGGCATGCAACCCCATCGCCGGAACCGCCGGCGAATAGGTACGGCTCGTAAGTGCCGCCTCGCCGCCATTTGCAAAAATCTCGACCATCGTAGTGTCCGAAAGCACGCGCAGGTCGCGAAGCTCGCTGAGCTCGATCGACCTTTGGTCGCGCCCATAGCCTTCGTCACCCATGTCGAGGGTAAGCATCCCGTCCGCATAACGTACAAAGACACCCTTGCGGATTTCGAGCTCGACCATCTTGGCGCCCTCGCAGGAAACCACAAGATCAAACAGGCGGCCCGGCTCCTCAACGGTTTCACCGCCTGTCGCGCGAACGCAGCCGCCGCGCATCCTCTCAATCTCGTACGCCGGCTGCTGGCAGAGCTTACCATCGCGTATGCTCAGCTCTCGCGGCACCGTCAACGCGCACTGCCACCCGCGCGCCACCGTCGGGTTTTCTGCCGTCGCGTCGGGGCAACCCGACCATCCGATCATCAAACGCCGGCCTGCAGCATCCTCAAAGGACTGCGGAGCATAGAAATCAAAACCGGCATCGACCATCGGAGGCATGCCCTGCCTGACGATTTTAAAGCTCGGCGCCTCCCAATCGGCCTCGATGGAGAACCACACGCACTGATGTGGATTGCGGTAACGCCAACCATCGGCAGGCACACCCTGCGGACAGCAAACGAGAATAAGCTCACCATCGAGCTCAAACAGATCGGGGCACTCCCACATAAAGCCAAGCTTCTCGCCCAGCTCAATGCGCGTCGCATAGCTCCAGACCTCTAGATCGCGCGAGGTATAGACAAGCACGCAGCCGCGATCGTCTTTCGTACGAGCGCCCAGAACCATGTAGTAGATACCGTCGTGTTCAAGGATCTTGGGGTCGCGCACATGCGTACCGATATCGTCGGGGTAATCGACTGGTCCAACAGCCATGCGCTTCTCGCCCAATTCGTCGGGGTTCTCGGCAACCATATGAATCTGGTTTTGCTCACGGCCCGTCAACACGTAGTCGTAATCATCGCGGTCAAAATGCTTGACGTTGCCGGTATAGAAGTAGTGAATCTTGCCATCACGTACAAAGGCAGAACCAGAATACGCTCCGCTCGAATCCAAATCGGAATCGGGGAACAGCACGGGGCCGTGATTCTCGTACGTCACAAAATCCTTTGTCGTCAGATGGTTCCAAAGCACTGGACCGCCATGCGCAGCATCGAACGGATCGTATTGATGATAGATGTGATACGTATCACCAATCTGAACCAAACCGTTGGGGTCGTTGAGCCAGCCAAGCTCAGGCTCCACATGGAACAGGAGCCTATCGGGGTCAGACGCGATGCGACCCGCCGTCTCATCCTGTCCGGCACGCCACTGCTCATAGTCCGCGCGTGTCACCTTATTGTTTTGATTAAACATCGCCATTGACCTTCTCGTCTATAGGGAAGGACGCCCGACTCACACGAGCCGAACGCCCTTCCTCAAATGGACTTATCCGCACATTACACTGAATGGCTCAACTAGAAGCTGACATCGAAGCCTGCGCCAGCGCCCTCTTCATCGGTGGTTGGAACGCCCTTTGCCTTGTTGTAGGCAAAGATCAAGACGATCGGCACGATAAAGGCGATGAGATTGCCAGCCACATACCACACGAGAGTCTCGGGCGTAACGATGAGCAGGCCAAGCACACCGGTCAGACCCTGACCGATAGCGCGCACCTCAAAGAACTTCACGAAGGCACCGCCGCAGCCTGCACCGATGCATGCGCAGATGAACGGAATGATCGAATAGCGCATGTTTGCAGCAAAGATAGCGGGCTCGGAGATTCCGACCAGCGTCGGGATAAAGGACGACATGCAGATGTTGCGCTCTTTGGAGTGCTTCTTGTGAATGAGGTACATACCGATGGCGCCGCCGCCCTGGGCGATGATGGAAACCGACCAGATGGCTGGATGTAGTTGAAGCCGGTCGTGGCAACGAGGTTGGCCTCGATACCCTGGATGAACTGATGCGTACCGGTAACGACGAGCGGCTGCAGGAACGCGGCGAAGACAAAGGCACCAAAGACGCCCATCCTGTTGTACAGGATATCGATTACGCCGGCGAGGACGTCACCGATCAGGTTGCCGAGCGGGCCGAACACGGTGAACAGGGCGACGTTAGCAAGAATCAGGGTAACGGTCGGGACGAAAACGAACGAAACGACCTCGGGGATGTACTTCTGGGCAATCTTCTCGACCTTGGCCATAAACCAGGCAGTCAGGATTGCGGGGAACACACCGCCCTGGAAAGCAACCATGGGAATGGATAGCGGACCAAAGTTCCAGTACTCAGCACCCGTCGGTCCATAACGAACGTGTTGCGGTTCATAAGGCTCGGGTGAACCATGACGATACCGACGAGGATGCCCAGGATCGGGTTACCGCCAAAACGCTTGACCGCGCTGTACATAACCAGGACAGGCAGGTAGTCGAACGTGGTGGCGATAATGGCAAAGAAGCTTGCGAGGTTCTGAGGAACTCGCTGTGATCGGCGAGGCTGCCTTCCATGCCAAAGAGGCCGTTGGCAACGATCAGCGACTTAAGGCCGATGATGATTGCAGCGCCGACGAAGGCAGGAATGATGGGGATAAAGATATCCGAGAATACCTTGAGGACCGAGAAGAACTTGCCCTTCTTGTCCGCCTCGGCGCCTTGACCTCGGAAGCACTGATCTCCTTAACGCCCGTCAGAGCCATAAACTCATCGTAAACCTTGTTGACGTACCGGTACCGAAGATGATCATGAGCTGGCCGCTGTTGTACAGCACGCCCTTGACGCCATCGATGTTCTCGAGCTCGGCCTTGTTGTATTTGCTCGTATCCTTGAGCACCAGACGCAGACGGGTCACGCAATGCGTGGCGCCCTCGATGTTCTCCAGTCCGCCGACGTTGTCGACGACTTGCTGGGACACTGCCTTGTAGTCCATGTTCCTCTCCATTCCTTTTCTAAATCATAAAACGGTTCGTTGCCGCTACAGAGACGCGATCGTTGCGTTTGCGCACTTGAGCGCACCGTCGGTGACGGTAAGCGCCACACCCTGGCCCTGCTTGTTGCAGAAGCGAGCGTTGAGCGCAACATCATCGACAAAGATGGTCGCGATGTCGTCGTCGACGACCAGACGCACATGGTGAGTGCCCTCGCCCTTAAAGAACAACGGACGCTCGAGGCCCATGCTGTTGACCTGGAACCACGGATACTGGGGGGCCGCCGTAAACTCGAGTTTGCCCTCACGCAGGTTGGCGCGGAACTCATAGGCAAGACCGGACTCGGCGTCCTCGGCAAGCTTCACCGAGAAGCCGGCAGCGTCACCGGCGAGCTCGATGTCGGCGTCGAGCATATAGGTAGAACCGGCATCCGCGGCGAGCACCTGCTCGACCTTGCCCGACTCGCACGAAAGCTCAAAGGCCTCGACTGCCTTAGCCTCGCCAAAGGCGCCAAGCATGCTGTCGGGAAGCTTGGTGCCGAGCGTTCCGTCGGCACGCTGAACGATCTCGAGAGGCATAAAAGTGCCACCCCACAGGTAAGAGCTGGGGTCGCCGCCCTCGTCGCGCGTAGGAACCCAACCAAAGAGAACGCGGCGCTCGCCGTCAAATGCGGTACGTGCAGCATAGTACGCGCGGCCATCGAAGGAATCGTCAGCGGGGGTGATCCAAGGACCGTTGATAGAGCGAGACATGCGGTAACGGGTCTTGTTGCCATCACTGTACTCAGAGAACACCAGATACCACCAGTCGCCCATCTTAAAGAGATCAGGCATCTCGAACATGGTGTACAGGCCCGGATTCCACCAGTCGCCCTGGAACTCCCAGGTATCCAGGTCCTTGGAGGTGAACTTGACCAGACGACCGGTCATCAGACGCTTGTCCTCGCCCACACGCGTGCCGAGGATGAGCATGTACTCTTCGTTCTCCTCATCCCAAAGAACAAAGGGATCGCGCCAGTTGCGGTCATCGTAACCCTCCTGGGGCGGAAGCAGCGTCTCGGCGATGTTCTTCTCCCACTTGACGGCGTCGTCACTCGTTGCGTGAAGAAGAACCTGCTTCATCAAGCGTGCGCGGACCTTATCGCGATTGCAACCAGTGTAGAGCGCATGGTACTTGTCGCCCACCTTAAACACCGTGCCGGCATAAACGTACTGGTCGACTTCCTCGTCGCCGCCACGCTCAAGGCTCTCACCAAAGTCCTTGTAGTTGACGAAATCCTTGGTCGTCGCGAGTGCCCAGCCAAACGGCTCTCCGAAAGGTCCGGGGTTACGCGTGTCACGCTGATGATAGAGATAGAACGTGCCGTCCTCGCCGTACGGCATGATGTCGCCTACCCAAATTCCCTCAGGCTGGTAATAAACCTTGTGCATCCGAGACTTCCTTTCCCACGAGATACTAACTCGGTACAACTGCAAGATATGTCAATCGTTTTCATATGTCAAACGTTTTCACATCAATACGTCTTTTCGCAGTTCCAGTCGTCGGCAAACGGTTGACATATGCCGATGAACGGTCATCAGAGGCGTTCGAGGGATTCTTTTGGCTCGGAATGAACTAGGCGGTTTTGCCCTCGATAAGTTCGACGGGAAGCTTGATATTCGATTCGGGCTTTTCACCGTTAACAAGAGCGATGATGGATTGCGCCGCGAGCTCTCCGATGCGATCGATATCTTGACGTACGGTTGTTAAGTCAGGCATAAACGTCATAGTGCGGCGGGCGCCATCCGCGCCCACGACCTTAATATCATCCGGAGCGCTCAAGCCGCGCTGCTTCATAACGTTGAGGCAGATGGCCGCCATCGTGTCGTCTCCCGCAAAGATGCCGTCAATATCGGGGTTCTCATCGAGGATCTTCGCAACGACCGCACTCTTTTCGTCGTCGGACTTAACGAACTCGACCTCACGGACAAGCGCGGGCAAACCGGCCTGCTCCACAACATCGTAGTAGGCATCGGTACGCTTATTGGCAGGCATACGCATGCGGCTATTGTTGCGCAGGCACAAGATACGCGAACACCCGTCATCGATCAGGCGACGCGTGGCAAGTTCGCCGATGCTATAGCTGTCGCTCGCAATCTGAACAGAGGCCTCGCCAAGGTCGCAGTCGATACCAACCAGGCTCAAGCCCATCTCGGCATACGCTCGGCACCGATATTGAGGGAGTTGACGATGACGCCGTCGACCATATTGCGGCGGAGCATGTCAATATAGGAACGCTCAAGATCAGGTCGATTGGCGCTGTTGCACAGCAACATCTTAAAGCCGTTTTCCGCCAACGTGCGCTCGACCGCCTGCACAACCTGAGCATGGAACGGGCTGCTCACAAAGGGAACGATCATGCCGATAAGGTTCAGGCGACCGTTGAGCATGGCACGGGCGATATCGTTGGGCGTATAGTTGATGCGCTCCATCGCGGCATGGACCTTATCGCGGGTTTCTTGGCTAATATAGCCGCGATTATTAAGCACGCGAGATACCGTAGTGGGCGAAACCCCCGCCACCGCTGCAACTTCCTTGATGCCAGGCTTAGCAGAATCCTTAGAACGAGCGCCCTCGCGAGCCATAGCACCCTCCCCCATCAACATGTCATACGTTACATACGAACAAAGCATACCCCAACAACAGCGGGAAGACGGTAACAGTACAAGTAAGTAAACGACTCATCCAAATAATTAGGAGAGTTTCGCCTAAAGGGTGACTACACAGGACCCCCGCCGGGGCTGTTTGGGCTACCTCCCAAAACATTCCGCAGGACGCAAAGAGGCTCGCCGCACGAAGTGCGCAGCGAGCCTCTTTGCATGTCCGAGGACGTTGGGAGGTAGCCCAAACAGCCCCGGCGATCCTGCGGGAGTTGAGCCCTTTAGAACTTGTCGTGGAAGGTACGCGCAATGACCTCGTCCTGCTGCTCCTTGGTGAGCGTGTGGAAGTTCACGCATAGCCGGAAACGCGGATGGTCAGCTGCGGGTACTTCTCGGGGTGAGCCTGAGCGTCGAGCAGCGTCTCACGGTTGAAGACGTTGATGTTCAGGTGGTGGCCACCCTTCTCGGCGTAAGCGTCGAGCATGTGGACCAGGTTATCGGCCTGAGTCTCGGAAACTTCAGAAACCTTCATAATGTGTCTCCTTCGATCGATAGGCGCCGGCCGAAACCGGCGCACTAATCAGTAATCGTTATTGTTAGTATAGCACTAACAATAGTTACTCGCCCAGCTGATCAAGGTCGATATCGCCAAAGAACACCTGGTCCTCCTTGCCGAGCGCACCCGGGATGATGGAGAAGGTGTTGGAGATGCCGTCCTGAGCATCGCGGAACGGGAGCTTGGAAACCGAAGACAGCGAAGCGATGGCGCCGTGGCTATCGCGCTTGTGCATGGGGTTAGCACCCGGGGCGAAGGGCTGGCCAGCCTTGCGGCCATCAGGCGTAGAACCGGTCTTCTTGCCGTACACGACGTTGGAGGTGATGGTCAGAACCGAGGTCGTGGGCACGGAGTTGCGGTAGGTGTCGTTCATGCGGATGTACTCCATGAACTGGTGCACAACGTCGTGAGCGATCTGGTCGACGCGGTCGTCGTCGTTACCGTACTTGGGGAACTCGCCCTCGGTCTCGAAGTCGACAATGATGCCGTTCTCGTCGCGGACGGGGTGGACCTTGGCGTACTTGATGGCGGACAGGGAGTCAGCCACGACGGAAAGGCCAGCAATGCCCGTAGCGAACCAGCGGTGCACGTGCTTGTCGTGCAGAGCCATCTGGATGCGCTCGTAGCAATACTTGTCGTGCATGTAGTGGATGATGTTCAGCGAGTTGACGTACACGCCAGCGAGCCACTTCATCATGTCGTTGTACTTGGCCACAACGTCGTCGTAATCGAGCGTATCGCCCTCGACGGCGCGATACTTGGGGCGACCTGCTTCTTGGAGACCTCGTCAACACCGCCGTTGAGTGCGTACAGCAGGCACTTGGCCAGGTTGGCGCGGGCGCCGAAGAACTGCATCTCCTTGCCGATGCGCATGGAGGACACGCAGCAGGCAATGCCGTAGTCGTCGCGTGGTAGACGCGCATGAGGTCGTCGTTCTCGTACTGAATCGAGGAGCTGGCGACAGAAGTCTTGGCGCAGAACTTCTTGAAGTTCTCGGGCAGACGGGTCGACCACAGAACGGTCATGTTGGGCTCGGGCTGGTGCCCATGTTCTCGAGCGTGTGCAGGTAGCGGTAGCTCATCTTGGTAACGAGCGTACGGCCGTCAACACCCATGCCGCCGATGGACTCGGTGACCCACTGCGGATCGCCGGTAAACAGGGCCTGGTACTCGGGGGTACGGGCAAACTTGACCATGCGGAGCTTCATGATGAAGTGATCCACGAACTCCTGGATCTGCTCCTCGGTGAAGGTACCGTTGGCAAGGTCGCGCTCAGCGTAGATGTCGATGAACGTGGAGGTACGGCCGATGGACATAGCGGCGCCGTTCTGCTCCTTGACGGAAGCGAGGTAGGCGAAGTACATCCACTGGATGGCCTCCTGCGTGTTGGTAGCAGGGTTGGAAATGTCGAAACCATAGGTCTCGGCATCATCTTGAGCTCGCCGAGGGCGCGGATCTGCTCCTGCAGCTCCTCACGATCGCGGATGTTGTCGGCGGTCATGACCGTCGGGGTGGAAGCCTTCTGGGCCTCCTTGTCCTTGATCAGGTAGTCGACACCGTACAGGGCGACACGACGGTAGTCGCCGATGATGCGGCCGCGGCCATAGCCATCGGGCAGACCGGTGATGATGTGGGCCGAGCGGCAGGCGCGCATCTCGGGGGTGTAGACATCGAAGACGCCGGCGTTGTGGGTCTTGCGCTCGAAGGTGTAGCGCTCGACAACGTTCTCGTCGACCTTGTAGCCGTGCTGGCTGGCAGCCTGGCAAGCGATGCGGATACCACCGTTGACGTGCAGAGCGCGCTTGAGCGGCTTGTCGGTCTGGAGGCCGACGATGGTCTCCTTCTCGCGGTGGGCGTTATCGATGTAGCCAGCGGGGTGGCTCACGATACCCGTGACGGTCTTGGTGTCCATATCGAGGACACGCCCTGCTCACGCTCCTTAAGCAGCAGGTCGAGAACCTCGCCCCACAGCTCCTTGGTACGCTCGGTCGGGCCGGCGAGGAACGACTCGTCGCCCTCGTAGGGGGTGTAGTTCTTCTGGATGAAGTCTCGGACGTCAACCTCTCCCGTCCAAATGCCTTCCTTGAAGCCTTCCCATGCCTCCTGCATTGTGTAACCACGCTCCTAGTTACGTGTAATGCGGCGCTCTCTCACACCGCTGCTTATTGAATTCTTGAATTATCGGCTTGCACTACCGGCTTCTTCCGTTCTTCACCACACGTTGGTGCAGGGAAAAACGTTTGTCCACCTTGGAACTGCAACCCAAAACCCAAGATTTCACCCGTTTGAGAAGGATAACATAGCCACCCCCTTCATCAGGGCTGTTATATGTTTCTTTTTTTATACCATTAGAGCGTTTTTAACAAATCCGCAGGAAATGCGAGCGCGAACAACTACCGTTCACCGATTTCTTTGGTATTTTTCCTTGCCTTTGTACGACGTTCACTCTAGCTGTTATGCCAGTTTTAGCAGGGTAAAGTGCCTCTGAGTAGGCTTTGGGACATGCCTAGAGATCTACCCCTAACTTTGCTGGTACCGACGGTGCACGGAGGTCGCCTAAAGGTAGTTTTCTAGACATGTCCCAAAAATCTACCGTATAGGGTGCGCGTGCAGGGGTATCATCTTCCACCGAAAATAGTTTCTAGTGTTAGGGGTTTTCGGTGGAAGATACCGATTTCCATGAGCTTGGGCGTCAACTCTTAACTGAGTTTGGCAGCATGCATCAGCGCATTTCGCGCTTTGCGGACAAAGCTCTCGGCGGCGAGATGGCCGTCATGCGCGCTCTCATGCTCGCTGGCGGCTCGCTCACGCCAGCGAACTCGCCAATCGTGCCTGGGTCTCGAGCGCCCACATCGCCAATATCCTACGCGCTCTCGAAGCCAAGGGCTGGGTTGAACGTGAGCACTCAAAGACCGACCGTCGTCGCGTACACGTCACGGTGACCGACAAGGGATTCCATGATCTCGAGATCAAGCGTCGGGAATTCGAGGACCGCACCGCGGCCTTCCTTGAGCAGTTCGGCGAAACAGATACCCAAGAGATGGTGCGCCTTCTAAGACGTGCCAACGAAATTATCGACCGCAACCAAGAAAGGAGAGATGCCGAGTGAGGATTCTCAAGCTCTTTAAAAAGCATGTCCTGGCACTGTTCGCAGCTATCGTACTTATCGTAATCAGCTGCAACGCCGATCTGGCGCTGCTACCTATATGAGCGACATCGTCGACGTGGGCGTGCAGCAAGGCGGCATCGCCTCGCCCGTGCCCGACACCATCCGCTCCGAATCGCTCGACGACCTCGAACTCTTTATGAGCGCCAAAGACGCCAAGACGGTAGAGGCTGCGTTTGGCAAGGCAGACAAAAACGGGATTCGCACGTACAAGGGCACCGAGGACGAGCGCGCCGACGGCAGCAAGCTCGCCGACATTATGAGCCTGCCCGAGACCGTCGTCCTTTCGCTCAACCAAGGCATCGACGCCGACTCCATGGGCGACATGACCGGCACGTCCAGCGAGAAAGACAGCGACGCCGCTCAGGCCATGCCCACCCCCGAGCAGATGGCAGCGATGACGCCCGAGCAGCTCGCCGAGATGCAGCAGAAGGCCGCAGCCGCGCAGAGCATGCAAAAGCAGATTAATGCCGATGGCGGTAAGATCACCATGAAGAGCCTGCGTCTAGGCGTTGAAGCGGCCTAATCGACCAGGGCAAGCTCGTCGAGGGCGCCAACGATATGGCTGACAAAATGGGCTCCATGTCGGGCTCCATCGTCACCCAGCGCGCCGTGAGCTACGTGCAGGACGAGTACAAGGCACAGGGCATCGACCCGCTGACGTGCAGAACGCCTACCTGGCCGCATGGCGACCACGATGTTTGGTCTGTGTCTGGTGTCGCTCGTCGCCACCATCCTGACCGGCGCCGTGGCTTCGCGCACCGCCTGCTCCATCGCCCGCGACCTGCGCCGCGAGACCTTCAACAAGGTTATGCACTTCTCGCCGGCCGAGGTGGGCAAGTTTAGCCAGGCCTCGCTCATCACCCGCTGCACCAACGACATTCAGCAGATTCAGATGGCCGCAACCCTGTTTATCCGCATGTGCCTGATGGCTCCCGTCATGGGCATCGTCGCCGTCATGCGCGTCCTGGCCAACCATACCGGCCTGGAGTGGACCATCGCTGTGGCCATCATCGCGGTTTCGGCTGTCGTCGGCGTGCTCATGGGCCTCACCATGCCCAAGTTCAAAAAGATGCAGAGCTTTGTTGACCGCGTGAACCTTACCGCCCGTGAGCTGCTCGACGGCCTGATGCCCATCCGCTCGTTCAACCGCGAGGAGCATGAGCTCGAACGTTTTGACAAGGCTTCGCTCGACCTGATGACCACGCAGCTCTACACCAACCGCGCCATGAGCTTTATGATGCCGCTCATGATGCTCGTCATGAACTGCATCACCGTACTTATCGTCTGGTTTGGCGCGCAGGGCGTATCCGACGGCGTGATGCAGGTCGGCAACATGATGGCGTTTATCTCCTACACCATGCAGATCGTCATGGCGTTTATGATCCTCACCATGGTGTCGGTCATTCTGCCCCGTGCCGAGGTCGCAGCCGAGCGCGTGGAAGAGGTCATCACCTGCCCCACGAGCATCAACGACCCTGTCTCGCCCAAACTGCCCGCGGCCAGCGCGCCGCGCGGTGAGCTCACCTTCCGCGACGTGAGCTTCCAGTATCCCGATGCCCGTGCCGACGTCATCAGCGGCGTGAACTTCACCACGCATGCCGGTCAGATGCTCGGCATCATTGGCTCCACGGCTCGGGCAAGTCCACGCTCGTGCAGTTGATTCCGCGCCTGTACGACGTCACGGGCGGCAGCATTTCGCTCGACGGCATCGACGTGCGCGACATGACCTTCCGAACTGCGCCGCCGCATTGGTTACATCCCGCAGCAGGGTCGCCTGTTCTCGGGCACTGTCGAGAGCAACCTCAAGTTTGCCGGCGACATGGTAAGCGACGATGACATGCACCAGGCCGCGCGCATCGCCCAGGCCGAGGACTTTATCGCCGAGCGCGAGGGCGGTTACGACTCCCCCATCAGCCAGGGTGGCTCCAATGTTTCGGGCGGTCAGCGCCAGCGTCTGGCCATCGCCCGCGCCCTGGCCAAAAAGCCCGAGGTCGTGGTGTTCGACGACTCGTTTAGCGCGCTTGACTACAAGACCGACGCGCGCCTGCGCGAAGAGCTGGCCAAAAACGTCACCGACGCCGCGCTCGTGGTCGTGGCACAACGCATCGCGACCATCATGCACGCCGACCAGATCATCGTACTCGACGACGGTCACGTAGTGGCACCGGCACGCACGAGGAGCTACTGCGCAGTTGCCCGGCGTACCTGGAAATCGCACAGTCGCAGCTTTCCGCCGAGGAGCTGGGGCTTACCCAAGAAGAAATTGCAGCCGTTATGGAAGGAGGCGAGCGCTAATGGCAGACGAGACCAAGACTCAAATTCCCAAGCCCACCCGTCAGCGTGGACCCATGGGCCGCATGGGTGGCATGCGCCGTGCGAAAAGGCCAAGGACTTTAAGGGCACCATGAGGCAGCTGCTCGGCTATATCGGCCAGCACAAGATTGCCGTGTTTGCCGCCGTCGCCTTTGCCGTGTGCTCGGTCATCTTTAACATTGTGGGGCCAAGGTGCTCGGCCAGGTTACCACCAAACTGTTCGAGGGCCTGGTTGCCAAGGTCAACGGTACCGGCGACGTTGACTTTGACTGGATCGCCAAGACGCTCGGCTTTTTGCTCTGCCTGTATCTGGCGAGCTCTGTCTGCAGCCTGGTCCAGGGCTGGCTCATGACCGGTGTCACGCAAAAGATTTGCTACCGCATGCGCAAGGAGATTGCCGCCAAGATTGCCGTCGTGCCGATGAGCTACTTCAACGGTCACAGCAAGGGCGATGTGCTCAGCCGCATCACCAACGACGTCGATACGCTCGGCCAGTCGCTCAACCAGAGCGTGACGCAGCTTATTACGTCCGTCACGCAGATTATCGGCGTGCTCGTCATGATGTTGTCGATCAGCCTGCCGCTCACCGGCGTCACCGTGCTCACGCTGCCGGCCGCCGCGATAATCCTGGTCGTGATGATTCACTTCTCGCAGCCGTACTTCCGCGAGCAACAGCAGGTTCTGGGCGCCGTCAACGGCATTATCGAGGAGGACTTTGCCGGCCAGAACGTCATTCAGGTGTTCGACCGCGCCGAGACCTCGATCGAGGAGTTCGACCGTCAAAACGACCGACTCTTTATTAGCGGCTGGCGTTCGCAGTTCCTGTCGGGCCTGATGATGCCGCTTATGAGCTGGTGGGCAACATGGGCTATGTGGCGTCGTCGTGGTGGGCGCACAGCTCGCGTTGACCGGCAATGCCACGCCCGGCGACATCCAGAGCTTTATCCAGTACGTTCGCAACTTTACGCAACCCGTACAGCAACTGGGCAACGTGAGCAATACGATGCAGTCGATGGCCGCTGCCACCGAGCGCGTCTTTGAGTTCCTGGCCGCGCCCGAGGAGGAGCAAAAGGCCGACGCGCAGATTCCCGAAAAGCGCCCCGGCCACGTGGAGTTCGACCATGTCAAGTTTGGCTACACGCCCGACAAGACCATCATCCACGACTTTAGCTGCGAGGCGCAGCCCGGCCAAACCATTGCCATCGTCGGCCCCACCGGCGCCGGCAAGACCACGCTCATTAAGCTGCTGCAGCGCTTTTACGACGTGGACGGCGGTTCGCTGCGCGTCGAAGGCGTCGACGTGCGCGACTGGGACCGCGCGGCGCTGCGCGGCGAGTTTGCCATGGTGCTGCAGGACACCTGGCTGTTTAACGGCACCATCCGCGAGAACATCCGCTACGGACGCCCCGATGCGACCGACGCCGAGGTCGAGGCCGCCGCACGCGCCGCACGCTGCGACCACTTTATCCATACGCTCGCCGGTGGCTACGACTTTATGATCAACGAGGAGGGCACTAACCTGTCGCAGGGTCAGCGCCAGCTCGTGACCATCGCCCGTGCCATTTTGGCCGACCGCCCGGCGCTGATTCTAGACGAGGCGACTTCCAACGTGGACACCCGCACCGAGGAGCTCATTCAGCGCGCCATGGATGCGCTGATGCAAGGCCGTACAAGCTTTGTCATCGCGCACCGCCTGTCCACGATCCGTAACGCCGACGTGATCTTGGTGATCCGCGACGGCGACATCGTCGAGAAGGGCACACACGACGAACTGCTCGCCCAGGGCGGCTTCTACGCCGACCTGTACAACTCGCAGTTCGACGAAGCGGCGTAAATTCTGCCGCAGGGAACGAATAACGCCCTAGAACGGGGACGCAGGACAATCTGCGTCCCCGTTTTTGTTTTGCAGCCCTCGAACCGCCTCCCCTGGGACCTGATTGACGCCCTCCCTCAAGGCCCCGTGGACAAAAAATGGCAAATATGAGTACTGTTACTTTTTTAGTAACATCCAAAACGACCCAAAACACCGCTCTTGTAGCTTGTATGCACCTCCACATTGCTCAATCAGCTCTGTATCAGGCTTATATGTACTAGCGTTAATGAACATATTTACTTTATGTCCATTATTTTGTGGGAGCAATATGGCACTACAGCAGCAACAGTACTCATATTTGGCATTTTTTGCCCACAGGGCTTGGAGAACGCCCAACAATCTGGCAATACCAGCAAGCAAACCGCGTCCGCTGGCGCAAGGAGTTTCCCCAAGTGCCAGCACATAAGGAACGTCCCCAACTGCCAGGTTTGAAAGGTAGTCATTGGGGACGTTCTTAAACGACTAGTCAAACAACAAGAACGTCCCCAACAACTACTTATAAACGGCAGACTATCCACTCTCATTCTGCGAGCACTCATTTAAGTCTGTCCCAATGAGTGCCCTGGAGCAGGACAACCCCGCAGGTAGAGGACGGACAGCGAGCGCCGTCCAGAGCGTACAAGTTGGCATGAAAAAGGCAGGGCATTGACCTTCTGGTCATGCCTTGCCTTTTGAATGACAAATTGTCGCTCTGGGCGGCGCGCAGCGTCGAGCCGTTACGCGGGTTGGTAAACCCGCGTAACTAAACACGCTCCGCGATCTCGTGGATCAGATAGTCGGTCTTTTCCCAGCCCAGGCACGGGTCGTGATCGACTTGCCAAAGACGCCGCCGTCGACCGGCTGGTTGCCATCCTCCAGGTAGGACTCGATCATAAAGCCCTTGACCAGTTTGGAGATGGATTCGTTGCGGCGACAGCTGTCGAGCACTTCCTTGCAGATGCGATACTGCTCCAGCGGGCGCTTGCCCGAGTTGTCATGGTTGCAGTCGATAACCGCCGCCGGGTTGGCGTAGCCGGCGTGCTCGGTATAGCGCTCGGCAAGGCGCTCCAGGTGCTCGTAGTGGTAATTGGGGTAAGTGCGACCGTCGAGACCGATGTAGCCGCGCATGACGGCGTGCGCGAGCGGGTTGCCGTCGCACTCGACCTCCCAGTTGCGGAAGATAAAGCTCTGGTGCGCCTGGGCGGCGTAGATGGAGTTGAGCATGACGGTAGTGGAACCGGCTGTAGGATTTTTCATGCCCACCGGCACCGAAATGCCGCTCGACACCAGACGGTGCTCCTGGTTCTCGACCGAACGCGCACCCACGGCGACGTAGCTCAACAGGTCGACGAGGTACTGGTAGTTGGACGGGTAGAGCATCTCGTCGGCAGTGAAGAAGCCAGTCTCCTCGATGACGCGCAAGTGCATGTGGCGAATGGCCTTAACGCCTTCGAGCAGATCGTCGGGCGCCTCGGGATCGGGGTTGTGCAGCAGGCCCTTGTAACCGGTGCCCTTGGTGCGCGGCTTGTTGGTGTAGACGCGCGGGATGATGATGAGCTTGTCCTTGACCTCCTCGGCGGTTTTGGCCAGGCGGTTCATGTACTCGAGGACCGAGTCCTCGCGGTCGGCAGAGCACGGTCCGATGATGAGCACCTTGCGCGCGTCCTCGCCGGTAAAGACCTTGGCGACCTCGGCGTCGAATGCCTGCTTCTTAGCAGTAAGCTCAGCGGACAGCGGCATTTCCTCGCGGATCTCCATGGGGATCGGCAGCCTGCGTTTAAATTCCATGGCCATGCGGGGCCTCCTCAATCAAAGAAGTCTAAGCTTGAATCGTCGAATGCTCGGCATTATCCGCTGTCGCACGCTAAAGTGCAAGCACGACCAACCAAAAAGGGAATGGATAACGCGCGGGTCGCTTACCACGAGAGTGGATAATCTCCCGTTTTTGGCCTAGGATCGCGCTGAAAGTGGGAGATTATCCACTCTCGTCGAGCAAGCGTCCGAAAATCCTCGCTCGTGGCCCCTTTTCCTCCGTCCCCGAGGGAACGGGACTCGTCTGCCGAATGATTGATGCGGCGACGGCGCGCCCATGTCACACTCAGAGGTGGCCTGACCCACCTTGGAAGGAGCCTCCATGAGCCTTGACAACGTAACCCTGCGCGCCGCCACGCTCGACGACCTGGCTGGCATCGCCGCCATCTACAACCAGCTGTGGTGCAACACGCTGCGCAACCGCGGTGACGTCGAAGCTGCCGATTTCTGCGCGCGCTTTAACATCACCATGCAGCTACAGCGCTCACCTATCGCGCTTGTCGCCGAGGCCGAGGGCCGCATTATCGCCGCCTGCTGCATCGGCATCTTCGAGGACGGCAAGCGCGTACCATCCCACGTGGTGCCCTGCTACGACGAGATGTTCGCCCAGGCAACCGAGATGGCAAAGACCG
>ENA-OQIM01000409-OQIM01000409.1-human-gut-metagenome-genome-assembly--contig:-NODE-409-length-16329-cov-2.080114_pt1 | contig 16329 bp, 18 predicted proteins | sample MGYA00242579_ERZ504744 | MGnify/ENA primary metagenome ERZ504744 (study PRJEB26092, sample SAMD00036441) | human gut metagenome | host: Homo sapiens | study: EMG produced TPA metagenomics assembly of...
CCGTGAGGTAACCGAACCACAGCAGATCGATGCGATTATCGCAACGTGCAAGATCGTGAGTCTTGCATACACCGATGCGGAAGGCATCACCATCGTGCCGTTGAATTTCGGATACGTGTTCGATGCGGAATCCAATCATCTCACCTTGTATTTCCATGGTTCTGCGACCGGACGTAAGATGGACGCGGTCAAGGCCGCGAACAACGCGCTTCCCATGGCGTTCGAGATGGCGACCGACTGCGAGGTGGTCGAAGGACGTACGTTGTGCAATTGGGGCGAGGCGTTCAAGTCGATCGTCGGCAATGGTACCGCATCCATCATCGACGATCTTGACGAGGCACGCCAGGGGCTCGCACTGCTGATGAAGCAGCAGGCCGGCATGGAACATGCGGAATTCACCGACCAGCAGGTACGCGCCGTCACCGTATGGAAGGTGGAAGCGGACTATCTCACCGCCAAAGTACGCGAAAAGCCCCAGCCGCATACGCACTGACCTCATACCGCACCTTGACGCAATGATGCGCTGCTTCCAAGCCCGAGGATGGGAATTGGGAACAGCGCATCAGATGTAAAACGCTAGACCGAAGTCCGGCTGCGGCCAAGTTGCAAGTCAGGCCGCAACCCCGGTCGAGATAAGGTTTCAAATCAAGCCTTCCGGCGGGAACGCGCGCGTAGCTTCCTCCAAAAATCGCGGAGGACACCATCACGACGGTCGCCACGATGGCGGGCGTCACGTTTGAACCGGTTTTGGCGAGCTTGACCGCATCGCCGCCGTTCGCGGACGATTTCACCGGATGCTTCCGCTGGCCGTTCGCATCATTCGCACCCGGAGCCTTCTGCGAATCATCTGGTGTCGATTCATGGCCCGGCGTTTCAGGCTGACTTCCTCATCCGTCAGTCGGGCATCAACCGTGGTCCCTTACCATTCAGGCAGCTTTTCAGCTTCGCTTTCCTTATACCAGGTCGAACCATCCGCAATTGGCGTGCAGGAATCGTTGAATCCGATTTCCTTCTCGTTGTACAGCATTCTGACCAACGGCTGATACGGCTGCCCCGAGACGTCCGTACCATCACGCACAACCACATCCCACTGCACATTCGCAGCCATCGGCGTCACACTTTCGCCACGCCACGGATTATTCTCATACGTGTACAGTTCACTCGCCTGCTGCTGCGATCCAGGCAGCTTCAGCAATGCCGCAAACGGAATAATGGTTTCGGCATGTGCGAATCGGAACGTCGCGGCGGTACCGGCCCGCTCCCTCGTGTCGATCGCATTGAAGAAATCGTCGAGCAACGGCTGGGCAATGCGGTAGGTCTCATCCTGACCTGCGCGCCCCGGTCCCTTCTCATAGAAGTCCTCGGCATCAAGCGACCAAGCAAACGTCTTCGCCTCCTGGGCGTGCTGACCTTGGAAGTACTGGTCGAAATTGAATGCGTGGGATTCGTTGTTCTCCTGTTCCATATCGGCCGCGATGATGTACAGATTGTACAGATCCATTGCCGCGTCCTGTTCCGACGCGATCTTCTTCTTGGCGTCGCCGCACGCGTTCGCATCCTTGGCAGGGTCGGCGCCAGCAGCGCAATTGGCCGCACCCTTTTTCGTGCCGTCAGCCGTGTTGTACCAGATGCGCTGGCCTTCCTCCTTGCCGATGGACGCGAGGAAATCGTCAGTGAAGATTTGAGAGAGCAGATTATGCGAAGCGGTGGTCATGGACGGATCGTTCGTCACGTTTTCCTCAGCTTCGGCGATGCCCCATCATTCGCGACGAACTGCTGGTAACGTTCCGCGCGCTCCTTGGCCTCGCCCGTTTTCTGCGTACCATCCGGATTATCAGTCTTATGGAAATACAACGTGGTGGTGTTCTTGTCGAAATTCTTGCCGGAATTGTTATCCGCAGGATTATTCGGTGCTACAACCGCATTCGCCAGCAAACCGTTGGAAGCCTGATCGAATCCTAGTTTGAAATTCTCTCCGGATTCGGTTGCACGAGGCTCACCCGAGCTCTGGTATGAGACGCGCAGTCCCTGCTTTGCGGCATTGGCGAACAGATCAGCATCACGCTGGTATATTCTCTCACCAATGCCTGATGCTGTATGGCGCCCTGACCAGAGAGCATGCCATACCCGTTGCCCACGTTGGCCGCGGTAATGGCATTGACATTGTTGATGAATTCCTTGCCGACCTCTGGGCTAACGAATCCAGCATAATTGTTTTCCGCAGCGGACTGAGCCATCAGTGCCAGCAAAGCGTCATACTTGTAGCTCGACAGGCCACGCGAGCCATGCCTTGCCACAGACTCGGTGTATGCAAGATGGTATCTGTTCGGAATTGCTGAATATGATGTGCTCGCCGGTGCAACATACGGCTGCTTGCTGCTGTAATACCGGTCGGTTCCTTCCCCAGCCAAAGCCGCTGGCGTTGCGAGCATGGCCGCTGCCACTACAGCGCTTGTCAACGCGAGCATGCCACCGCCCACCGATTTGGTACCGCGTTTGCGCCAGGCTCCTGCCTGCCGCTGTTCCTTTGTTGCCGTATGGTTTTTCGCCATTATCCTCATTCTTCTACCTCTTCTGCTTTGCCACATTGAAGCTGTCAGACAAGCCAGCCCGGGCGACAAAATAGGCTCGGAAGGCGAACACGCAACGCCTTAAACGTGAACGATCGACAAATAATCCGCGAACCGTCGCTTAGAACTCAAGTAAGTTGCACAGCCGCAACTCCCCCACCCCATGGATTCACGATGCTCGACGTATCACAGAACCTGCTGGACAAGTTCCACCGATTTCGCTGCGGACACCCCCAATCAACGCACATCATTATGGCTGGCCGATTGTCGACTTGACACGTGGAAACGTCCCCGCCTTTCACGTCAGGACCGAAAACCCAAAGTATGCAAGAATCCGGACGTTACAGGATGCGGACGTTTTCTTGGAGACTGAATGAAAGGATTATCGTATGTTCGGTCCCGAGGAACGACGGCGCGGAGGGGTCCTTCGGACGCATGAAGATGGAGTCCGTCCATCCCGGGCATTGGGAGGAACGTACCCACGACGAGGTGCTCGTCCCGGTCGACGACTGCATCCGCTGGTACGACCACGAGCGCATCAAACGGTCGCTCGGTTGGATGAGTCCGGTACAATACCGTCAGAGCCAGGGAATGACTGCGTGATCATCTCCAAGAAAACGTCCGCAGCCTGCTACCGATATCAATCGCCCTACATCGACAATGTATTATCGACAATATATTGCGATAATCCAAGAATATTTGATGATTAGTCGGTAATGTCGGCTTTGTAGAAGTTCACGTAGGAACGGCTCGGCGTCGGACCGCGCTGACCCTGATAATGCGAGCCGGTGCCTTGCGAACCGTACGGATGTTCTGCGGGAGAGCTGAGCTGGAAAAAGCACATCTGACCGATCTTCATGCCCGGCCACAACTTCACCGGCAACGTCGACACATTCGACAATTCCAACGTGATATGACCCTCGAAACCAGGGTCGATGAAGCCTGCGGTGGAATGCGTGAGAATACCAAGCGGCCCAGCGAGCTCTTGCCCTCCAGTCGGGCGGCAATCGTCGGATCAAGCTGCACATACTCCCACGTGGACCCCAACGCGAACCTCACCCGGATGCAGAATCCCACGGTTCGTCCGAAGCCACCTCGAACTGCTCGGTCAGCTCGCCCTGATTCTCAGCCGGATCGACATACGTGTACGCATGATTGTTGAACAGGCGGAAGAAAACGGTCCAAACGCACGTCAATGGAAGCAGGCTGCACCATTTCCGGGGTCCACGGATCGAGTGAAATATGACCTTCGGCCTGCGCGGCGAGAATGTCACGATCGGACAGCAGCATCGAAACTCCTTATTGCCAGGCACGCGAATGTGCCGGTATGGCGCTCGCCAACATTCGAACGTTCGCATGGTTGAGCGTGCGAATGCCGGCAATTGCGAAATGATTATTAGCTGGCTCTAGTCTAACGCGGTATCGCTATATCGTGGCTTATATCGGGCTGTAACGATTGCGTGTGTTGGTACGCAAAATCCGATGCATGGATTTTCTACGGGATTCTTCTGCAGGATTTCTTACAAGATTCCCGGCGCGATATCATGTGCTGCAAGCCAGTCGCGCAAATCGCTGAATTCGTTGAGACTGACCGCATGATCGAGTCCACGGTAGCTTTTCGACGTGAGGAACGTATGCTCGTCCAGCCAAGCGGCGGTTGCGAAAAGCTCCGGCATCGGAATCACGGTATCGTTCTTGCCATAGCCGTAGAACACAGGAATATTCAATTCCGCGACATGACTGTCGGCCGGCGCGCTACCGGCGACGATTCCCGGCGCAAGGAAGCCGGAAAGCGAGATTGACGCGGCGTACCGTTCCGGATGGACGCGCAGCAGATGAATCGCCAGCAAACCGCCCTGCGAAAAACCGATCGCACTACAGCGCGATCTTCGGGAACATTGCGCGCAACCCAATCGTCAATGGCTTGAGCGGCAGCATAAGCGTCTCGATCCAGGTCTTCGCCGGACGGCACGCAATCATGGAACCACGAATACGCGCCCTGACCGAAACCGAATTCACCGGAACCAGCCTCCTGCAGCACGAGCGGCGCGCGCAACGACGCGAAATCGTTGTAGGGAGCTACGTAACGCATCATGTCGGCCAAATCAGCCTCATTGGAACCCCAGCCGTGCAGGCAGAGGAACAGCGGGCGTCGTGGAGCCGCATTACCACCCCGCGCGAATACTGCACGTGCGTGACCTGCAGCGGCTCGCCGAACCGCCCCGGAACCACCTGCGATTTGCGCCCGATCAGACCGGTCGGGGTGTTTGGATTGCTGGAATCGTGGGAATCGCTGGTTTCGTGCTCGCGTATTTCACTCATGCCTCCAATATACCCGTTTCAGCGGGGCAATCCTCCCAGTCACTGGAAGGATTGGGACGCTGAGCGGCTTGTAAGCGGGCAGATTCTCCCACTGACTGGAGGAATCCACCCGTTGAAGGCAAAAAGAAACCCCGGTGGAGAGAAGACCACCGGGAGAGAAAGGAGAGAGAAGAAGAAAGGTTCAATTGTCGGGAACTGCTGTGGGTTCCTGGTCGGCTCTTTTGCTGACATCTCCTATATAAGCAGACGATGCTGAGTACATGTCTGGCGTTTTCTGGGAAATATCTGAGAATTTCAATTCCCTCATGTTTTAGATTGTGGAATGGCCTCCAGTTTGCCACGTTATACGCGTGTTCCGTTTCCGCGCAGTTGTCTCATCCTCCAGGTTCCCACAGTTCGTTCGCAAACAAACTCATGCGGATCACCGGCTCACGCCAGCTTGCTAACCCCATCAGATCAGCGGATGCTAGATCTGCGCGTCGCGTCCACGCTCATCACATACACGTTGCGTCGCAGCTGCTTGGATTGCGCACGCGTAATGTCGCCCGCCTCGTACATGTCTTGGATCACACCCAGCTCGATACCGTAGCTTTCGCGCTTCACATCTTCCGCCTGCGCCTGCGCCTCCGCGCTCGTGCCCACATTCGGGCGCGACCTCAGCGTAGCCTCGCCTCGTCGGTAATCCAGCAGCAGTGCCGAACAATGTTCCGTATTGTATGTGTCACGGCCCATCTCCTCATACAGGCGGTCGATTACATGTTCGATGGCATCCACCTGCACCACGCGGGTGTGCGCGAACAGCTCGTCGTCGCTGAACAGCGGGGGTAGTGCGGCGAATGCGGCTGTTCACACGCTTCAACATGGTGCCCATACGCCTCTGCAACGCTCTGAAGCGGCCTTTGGCTCGCCAGATGGTGCGTCCGGAATTATGTTCCGTTTCAATATGGCGCAGTGAGCTCATGATCTGGTCGAGCAGGCGCTCGCATGCTTCGATTTCCAGATCGTGCGCTGCCTTGTCGTCGTTCGGCGTCGCTTTGACTTTCGCCAGTCGCGCCTTGACGTATTCCTTCTCCCAATTGAGCGCATCGATCTGCAATTGCATATACCCTTGCGGATCGATTTCTCCGATGCGCTGCTTCAGCCGTGTAATACGTTTCGTATACGAGTCGATGATCATCAGCACCGCACGACGATTGTCGGGTGTGACTCGTCCCGTCAGTTCCTCCACGGTCCGTCGCAGCACTTCGATGGTGATTTCAGCCATTTTCACGGAAGTGTCTTTATTGCGATTCGGCGCCAGCAGAGGCAGCAGGAAGTTGGCGAGCAGCAAGGTTACGACGATCACGCCACCTGCGATGAAGATCAGCTCGTCACGCATGGGGAACCACGCGCCTCCCGTAATGGTGTACGGGATCGTGAACATCAACGACAGGGTGATGGTGCCTTTCGGCCCGCCGAACGTCATGACCGCGGCCGAACGCCAACGTTGCGCCGTCATCTTGCGTCGCTTGCCGGTGACGGTATCTCGCGCGAGACGTAGCATCAATGAAATCCACAGGAATCGCATGATGATTACCACTGCGGAAACCGTAAGAATCGCAACCAGTAGCAGCCAATTGCTGACTTGCGGATCGTCCCAGCTTGCGCTCATCGCATTCGGCAGCAGCATGCCAAGCAGAATGAACACCGTGCCGTTGAGCGTAAACGAGAATACCCCCCATACGCTTGACGAAACAATGTTGGTGCGAGCAACATTCGGGCCGATGCCGGTTCGGTCGAAACGGATGATCAAACCGGCCGTCACTACCGAAAGAATGCCGGAAACATGCACCGCTTCCGCACCCAAATACAGAATGAACGGCAGGAACAATTCCATCAAAATACGGCTTGTGGTCGTCTCCCAACCGAAAGATCGCAACGATTCAAATAACAGGTCGGCGATCATGCCTACTGCCAAGCCGAAAATAGCACCGCCGAAGAACGAGAACACGAACTGTATGGCAGAATCGCCCACTTCGAATACGCCGCTGATGGCCGCTGCAATCGCAAACTGGAAGCCGACGATGCCGGACGCGTCGTTGAACAGGGATTCACCCTTGAGCACGCTGGTTTGCCGTTGCGTAAGAGCGGCTTCCTTGCCAAGCGAAGATACGGCGACCGCGTCGGTCGGTCCAAGCGCGGCACCGAGTGCCAAAGCCGCGGCAAGGGGAATTGCGGGCCATGCGGCATGCAGGATGAAACCAACGGCTACCATCGTAGCGATCGCTAGTCCAATCGCCAATGAAAGTGACAGTTTAACGGATTTCAACAGCTCGCTTTTGTCGATTTCATGCGCTTCCAAATACAGCAGTGGCGCAATGAACAGCACCATGAACAGTTCCGGGTCGAGTGTGACGTTCGGAAAAAACGGTAATTGCGATGCCAACGCACCCAACGCGATCTGCACAAGAGGCGTGGAAACCTTGGGAATGAAACGGCTGATAAAGGAAGACAGCACAACCGCGGCGATAATACATACAATCAATTCGAATACCGCCAACGTGCCTCCTTTGCGCGCATTTTCCAAACTCTTCCAGCCTACCAAGAGGTATTTATGGGTGTGTTTCGCCTTTTGCTTCACGTGAATGGAACCGTATAGTGGCGGATATGCAGTGGAGTGACGACATGGGACTTGCGATCGAGTTGGCTCGTGAAGCCGCAGCGGAGGGTGAGGTGCCGGTCGGTGCTGTCGTGCTTGACGCTGGGGGAGCGGTGATTGGTCGGGGGCGTAATCTGCGTGAGGCGCATGCCGATCCATTGGCTCACGCTGAGGTCAAGGCCATGACGCAGGCCGCTCGGTCGCTTGGTACGTGGAATCTTGCCGATTGCACGTTGATTGTTACCTTGGAGCCATGCCCGATGTGCGCCGGCGCGTGCCTGCAAACGCATGTCGGACGAATCGTGTTCGGCGCGTGGGATGCCAAGTTGGGTGCATGCGGTTCGATTTGGGACATTCCGCGTGACCCTCACGTCGGCCATGTTCCGGAAGTCGTCGGTGGTGTGCGCGAAATGGAATGCGCACGATTAATGACTGATTTTTTGCTGGAAAACGGTAACTCGATTTTGCAGTCGCAAGAAATACTTTCCGAAAGAAAGAAACACGCTCGATGACGTCAACAAATAAAGCTTGACATATTATCGAAGGTGACAATACAAGGCAATCGCAATATGTAAAGGATGCTGCAATGACGCTCATTCAGACCTTCCATGGCAACGCTACCAACGGTACCGAACTCACTGCGGTCTACGCCGAACAGCCAGCCGCGAACGTGGCGTTCGCACTCGTATTCCCCGGCAATGATCTGCCGCGACTTGTGCACTGGGGCCGCCCGCTCGCAGCCCCGGCAACCGCGATCGACATGTTCGACGCGCAAATGCCACAGCGCGTTTCCGGCGCGCTCGACTACACCTCATGGCCAAGCGTACTGCCCACGCAATCCGAATCCTGGATTGGCGCAACCCGCTTCGACGTACGCCGCGACGGCGTGGAACTGTTCTGCAAGTTCGCAGTCAGCAACATCACCGCCGAAACCGTGGCAGCTGGCAAAACCTACGTCATGGGCGAAAAAGACGGATACCCGAACTGGAGCGTGGCCGACGAACCCAAGCAAACCCCAACCGTCACCGTCACCGCCGAAGACGAGGAACAGCATGTGAAACTCATCTGACCTGCGAACTCGACGAAACCGGCCTCATCCGCCAGAACGCCGAAGTCGTGAACACCGGCGAAGGCCAGCTCGAAGTCGGCAAGATCGAACTCGCATTCACCGTGCCGGCCGACGCCAACGAAATCCTCACCACCACCGGCCACCATCTGCGCGAACGCTCCCCGCAGCGTCAAGACTTCACCCTCGGCCGCTTCGCCAAAGCATCCATGGCCGGACGCCCAGACTTCGATGCCACCCTGCTGCTCAGCGTCGGCGAAAAAGGCTTCGGCTTCACGCACGGCAACGTCTACTCCGCACACGTGGCCTGGAGCGGCAACAGCGTGCTTTCCGCGGAACGCCTGCCCTATACCAGCGGCGTGATTGGCGGCGGCGAAGTGCTGTTCGGCGGTGAAATCAGCCTCGCCAACGGAGAGTCCTACACCACCCCATGGCTCATCGGCTCCTATGGCGAAGGCCTCAACGAAGTCGCAGCGCGCTTCCACGGCTACATTCGCCGCGTGCATCGCGACTGGCTCGCTGAACACAACATCGCACCCAAGCCACGCCCGGTCATTCTCAACACGTGGGAACCGTCTACTTCAATCATGATTACGACACCCTCACCGCACTCGCCGACAAGGCCGTGGAAAGTGGTGTGGAACGCTTCGTCGTGGACGATGGCTGGTTCGGCTCCCGCCGCGACGACACCTCCGGCCTCGGAGATTGGCAGATTTCGCAGGACGTGTGGCCCGACGGCGACAAGTCGCTCAAGGCGCTTGCCGATTACGTGCACGGCAAGGGACTCGAATTCGGTCTGTGGTTCGAACCGGAAATGGTCAACCCTGATTCCGACCTGTTCCGCGCACACCCCGACTGGGTGTTGAAGCCCACTGAAGGCCGTCTGCCAATGCAGGGACGTACCCAGCAGGTTGTGGACCTGACCAATCCGGACGCCTACGACTACATTTACGACGCAATGGACAAGCTCGTTGGTGAACTCGGCATCGACTACATCAAGTGGGATCACAACAAGCTCGTCACCGAAGCCGTCTCCCCGCGCACCGGACGCCCGGCAGTGCACCAGCAGACGCTCGCCGTATATCGCATTTTCACCGATCTGAAGGCCGCGCATCCAGGACTTGAAATCGAAAGCTGCTCTTCCGGCGGTGGCCGCGTGGACCTCGGCATCCTCGAAGTGGCCGACCGCATTTGGGGATCCGACTGCGTCGACCCGGTGGAACGCGCCGACATCCAGCGCTACACCTCGTTGCTCGTGCCGCCGGAAATGATCGGCGAACATGTGGGCGCATCCCCGGCGCACTCCACGCACCGCGCCACCACGCAGGAACTGCGTATGGCCATGGCCTTCTTCGGACACATGGGCATCGAATGGAACCTGCTCAAGGAACCGCAGGAAGATATCGACAAGCTCGCCGAATGGGTCGCCGAATTCAAGAAGCATCGCGAATGGTTCGCCGTCGACACAGTCGTGCATTCCGACGCAGCCGATCCGGCAGTGCGCTTGGACGGTGTGGTCATGCCTAACCAAGCGGCCGCCATCTACCGTTTCACCCAGCTCACTACCTCGCAGACCTACCCGGCCGCGCCGGTACGCCTGCCCGGACTCGACCCTGACAAGGTGTATGAGGTGTCGCCGCTCGACGTGAGCCTCGACCTCGCCAAGCAAGACATCGCCAACGGACAGAGCCCGCTCGGCTGGTGGAAGGCCGAAGCGTGAGGATGACCGGACGCGCGCTTGCCACGTACGGCATCCGCCCGCCGGCACTGCACCCGGCGCAAGCAGTCCTTTTCAAGGCCGTGCTTGCGCCCGTCGAGAGCGCTGAATAAGCCGTAATCGCATAACAAAAATCCTCCTGAACAAAAGGGAGGATTTTTTGTATTGCAAGACAATCAATCGCAATCAATCGCAATCAATCAGCCAACATATTGCCGAATTGCCTGTGATGCGGCCGCTTGGCCCACAAAGCCCAATCGTGGTCGGGAATTTCAAAATCCACTGGCGCGGCCTGGCTATGCCGATACATGTTGATGCCGTTACGCAAGTCGTCAATGCCGAATTTCGCGATGAACGACGATTCTCCGGCGATCATGATTTTGTCTGGCATGGCAAGATTGGCGATGGTCGCCACCAGGGTGCCGAGACGGAAGCAGGTGCGGTTCACCAGATTCGTCGCTTGCGGTTTGTTCGCGCGTGCGTCACGTGCGAAATCGTCGAATGATGCGGGATGTCCGATGATTTGCGAATATTCCGCCGCGATCGAGTTGTCGGACAGGCATTGCGCGCATCCCTTGTGTCCGGAAACACAACGCGGCCCATCCGGATCGACCAGAATATGCCCGACCAAACCGTAACTTTTATCCGGACAGCTTACCAGCTCGCCGTTGAACGTCAACGAATAGCCGACGCCCGCGCCGAACGTCAGCACCGCGAAGCTATCCAATCCAACGCCCGGTCCAAACAGGCAGGCGTCAACCACCAACGAATCGATATCGTTGTAAATTCCGGTAGGCAATCCGGTCGCCTCACGAACCATGACGGAAAGTTCCACGGGCTGCGACCAGTGCATGAACGGTGCGAACGTCACCACGGTACCGTCGACAATATGCCCGCCAAGCGAGATTCCCACAGCGCACGGTTTCGGCCAGCCCGCCATCTCCGCCTCGTCGGAACAGTCGGTCGTCAGTTGTTTGATCAGCGCGACCACGGTCTGCGGGGAAGCGTCTTCGATTTCCAGATCATGCATCCGGTGATGATCTGCCCGATTGCGTTGACCGCAACTGCCGAAATATGCGTCGCGTTGATTTCATGCCAACGAAAGATCGCGCATTCGCAATCACCTGCAATCCGGTTTGCGGGCGGCCGCGACGTTCCGTATTTTCTTTCTGCACGAAACCTTTCGGCAGTTTGCCGGCCTTGCCGGACGGCATCGGCGTCTCCTCAATCACGCCCGCATAAATCAGATCGCTGGTAATTCGGGAAACAGCACCCTGCGAAAGTCCTAAAATCTGCGCCAACGTAATGCGTGAAATCGGACCATATTTCATGATGCAAGCCGCGACTTTATGGGTATATTCCGAGCCTTCAAACCACTGTGGCAGAGGTGAAACCGCCATCTGAACCATCCTTCGTGCTCCCGTTCGCGCACATCGTGCGTCAAATTACTTTCTCAGAGTAATAAAATCTCGTCGTTTTTGTTTTCCGCCCCGCACAGGCGCGCTGAGTTGGGAATGAAAACCGCCCCCCTCTATAATTCTCAGTAACGGTGGTGTGGTAAGGAAGCCGCTCCACCGTAATAGAGAAAAAATACAAAGGAGTCGAGAATGAAACCTGATTCCACCACTAGTGTAGGTAAATTCAGGAGGATTGTATACCGCGCTCTCACGGCCACATGCGCAATCGCGTTGACGGCCGGTCTTGCAGGTTGCGGCAACAGCACCGCTGGAACCGTCACTTTGGATTTCTTCCAATTCAAAGCCGAAGCAGCGGACTGGTTCACCGCAAAAGCAAAGGAATTTGAGAAAACCCATCCCAGCATCAAAGTCAACGTCAACAATTCGTCCGACGCAACCACTGATTTGCGTACGCGACTCGTGAAAAATCGTGAACCCGACGTCATCACCATCAATGGCGACATTAATTTCGGCATGCTCGCCGAAGCGGGTGTTTTCCACGATTTCACCGACGATGACATCGTCGACGAACTCAATCCAGCATGGTGAACATCGCCAAGAGCCTTGTACAAACCAACGACGAATCCAAGAAGCGCCTGTACGGCCTGCCGTATGCGGGCAACGCGTCCGGCTACATCATCAACGCTGACGTGTGGGAAGAAGCGGGCGAGGATCCCGACAATCCACCGCAGACGTGGAGCGAATTCATCGACCTGCTGCAACGCTTCAAGAGCAAGGGCATTGTACCGATCGAAGCGAGCACCGCTGATCCGTGGACACTCCAGGCGCCGCTGGCGTCACTCAACTCCACGCTGGTACCGGAATCCGAATATCTTTCCCTCAAAGACGGATCGAAGAAATTCTCCGACCTGTGGGGCACTGTCAGCGATCAGCTGGTCGAGATCTACCAGAACTACACGCAGAAGAATCCGGCCGTCCACTTACCAGCAGGCACGCAGGATCTGGCCGCAGGCAAAGCCGCGATTCTGCCACTCGGCACCTACGCGATTCCGCAGATCCGACTCATCAACAGCGATGCCAACTTGCGTTTTGCGCAAATGCCGGCAACCGACGATGCCAGCGAACAGCAACTCACCGCAGGCGATGACGTGATCCTGACCATGGGCGCACACACCAAGCACGAGAAGGAAGCGCGCGAATTCATCGGCTTCCTGATGAACGACGAAAACATCAAGGACTACTCCAAGCAGCAGTCCGCCTTTACCCCCTACAAAGACACGTATGTGGGCGATGAAGCGCTGAACGGTGTGCTTGACTTCTACCAGGCGGGCAAACTGGCCGACTTCTGCGACCATTACGTGCCAGCCAGCATCAACATCGCAGGCTTCCTGCAGACGCTGGTTCAGTCGGGCAACACCGAAAAATTCCTGAACAGCATGCAATCCGAATACGACAAGATCGAAGCCAGAAACTTCAGGTGAGAGGAGGAACGGACATGACTACCGCACATACTGCAAATACTGCGAAGAAATCTGCAAAAACTTCCAAGAATAAGGTTTCGAAATATTCCAAGCGCAAGGTCGATCCGGCATTTTATTGGATGACCGTTCCGGCTGCGATTCTGGTGTCCATCTTCCTGTATTGGCCGTTCCTGCAGGGCGCGGCATACTCGTTCACTAATTCGCAGGGTTACGGTGATTTTAAATTCATCGGATTGAAGAATTATATTGCGATGTTCCAGGATTCTCGCGTCGGTCACGCGTACCTGTTCACTATTCTCATCGCAGTTTTGATTACGCTCGGCACGAATATTCTCGGCATGTTCCTGGCGGTGCTGCTGAATTCGAAAATCGCATTCAAAAATGGATTCCGTGCGATTTTCTTCATTCCGTACACCCTGTCGGTGCTGGTGATCGGCTACGTGTTCAAGTACATTTTCATGACGCCGCTGCCGGCGCTCGGCCAGGCGCTGCATATTGATTGGCTGTCGACGTCGATGATTTCCAATCCGGATTTGGCATGGTTCCCGATTGTGTTCCTGTCGATCTGGCAGGGCGTTGCCTACTCCACACTGCTGTACTTGGCTGGCCTACAGACCATCGACAACGAGATTTACGAGGCGGCCGCGATCGACGGTGTGAACGCTTGGCAGAACTTCTGGCAGATCACCTTCCCGCTGATTGGCCCGTTCTTCACCATCAACATGGTGTTGAGCCTCAAGAATTCGCTCGGCGCGTTCGACCAGATCATGGCATTGACCAAGGGCGGCCCGGATTCCAAGACCGAAACCGTCTCGTATCTGATCTTCCAGAACGCCTTGGCAATGGCGAATACTCCTACCAGATGGCGAACGCGGTCACGTTCTTCATCGTGCTGGCAATCCTGGCCTTCGTGCAGCTGAAGTTCTTCAGCGGCAAGGAAAAGGTCTGAGCAAGGGTCTGAAAGTCTGAAGGTAAAGAGGAAATATCATGACTAGCGCAACTGTTGCAAAGACTGCAAAGACTGGCGTTCAAGCGCAAGCAAAGCCAGAGAAAATCCGCAGGATCATAAGGTCAACTGGTGGCTGACCGCGGTTGTGACGGTGTTGAGCCTTACCGTGCTCGTGCCGTTGTATTTCGCTGTGGTCACCGCGTTGAAGACGCCGGGCGAGGCTGGCACGTTCAGCTTGCCGACCACGTGGGAATGGCATAATTTCGCCGACGCATGGAATAAGGTGAACTATCCGAAGGCCGCACTTAACTCCGCGATCATCACCGTGTGCGCGGTGGTGTTGACGCTGCTGACGAACACGTTCGTCGCGTATGCTGTGGCACGAAATATGGATAAGCGATTCTTCCGCTTCCTGTATTACTTCTTCCTTGCGATGATGTTCGTGCGTTCACGGTGATCATGCTGCCGGTCGCGAAGGAAATGGGTACGTTGCATCTTGATAATCAGCTTGGTTTGATTATTCTGTACACGATTCTTGGCATCGGCACCAACCTGTTTATTGCGATTGGTTTTATTCGTTCGATTCCGATTTCGTTGGAAGAGGCGGCTCGTATCGACGGTGCTTCCACCTGGCGTATTTTCTGGACAATCATTTTCCCGCTGATGGGTCCGATTAATGCCACGATTGCGATTTTGACCGCACTGTGGGCTTGGAACGACTTCCTGCTGCCGTTGATCACGCTGACTGATCAGAGCAATCAGACGATTCCGCTCGCACAGTACGTGTTCCAAAGCCAGTTCACGTCGAACTATCCGATGGCCTTCGCGTCCTATCTGATGGCCATGGCTCCGGTTCTCATCGTCTACATCTTCGCCCAGAAGTGGGTCGTCGGTGGAGTGATGAGGGGAGCCGTTAAGTGAACAGCCCAGTGGTCTGTTCATAGGCTCTCCCTGAGCGAGCCGATAGGCGAGTGAAGGCAGGGACAACGCGGCCGTAGGCCGTCCGTTCAGGAAGTAACACTTCACCGCTCTGAGCGGGACTGGCCTATCCCACTCCCCAGCGCGGACGTTCCATTTCCCTTTCTGGAACGTCCCGCGTTTTTTTATTTTTGCGGATTGGTTTTTCGCGTCCGTAAGAAGCGTATTCTTTTCTTGCTTTGCACAACTCGCCGCGGGAAAGAAAGAAAAACAGGGTTGCATACCATAGGGGAGTAGGCAAAATCGATCTTCTGCATGAAGCTGACATGAGCTGAAAACGGGCAGAGTCAGTCACGAAAGATCGAACGAAAATCTAACAAACGTCAAGCAAAGGAGCTCCACGACATGACGAATTTCAATCGTTCCACCCTTCCCGACACCGTGCGTTCCAACGGCGCGACCCCGAACCCGTGGTGGGCCAACGCGGTGGTGTATCAGGTGTATCCTCGTTCCTTCCAAGACACGAACGGCGACGGCATCGGCGATCTGAAGGCATCACCAGCCGTCTTGACTATCTGCCGATCTTGGCGTGGACGTGGTGTGGTTGAGCCCGGTCTACAAGTCGCCGCAGGACGACAACGGCTACGATATTTCCGATTATCAGGATATCGATCCGCTGTTCGGCACCTTGGAGGATATGGACGAGCTGCTTGCCGAAGCGCACAAGCGCGGTCTGAAGATCGTGATGGATTTGGTGGTCAACCACACGTCCGACGAGCATGCTTGGTTCCAGGCTTCCCGCGACAAGGACGATCCGCATGCCGACTGGTATTGGTGGCGTCCAGCCAGGCCGGGGCATGAGCCGGGCACTCCGGGTGCCGAGCCGAACCAGTGGGGTTCCTATTTCGGCGGTTCCGCTTGGGAGTACGATCCGAAGCGCGGCGAGTATTTCTTCCACCAGTATTCCAAGAAGCAGCCGGATTTGAATTGGGAGAATCCGGAGGTGCGCAAGGCCGTCTACAAGATGATGAATTGGTGGATGGATCGCGGCATCGACGGCTTCCGTATGGATGTGATCACGCAGGTTTCGAAGACTGTTGATAAGAACGGCAAGCTGCCGGGAGAAGACGGCTGCGAGATTGAGGATTATCCGGTTGGTGAGGAAGGCTATTCCAGCCCGTTCCCATGGTGCTCCGACGGTCCGCGCATCGACGAGTTCCTTGCCGAAATGCGCCGCAAGTGTTCGAAGG
>ENA-OQIM01000410-OQIM01000410.1-human-gut-metagenome-genome-assembly--contig:-NODE-410-length-16324-cov-1.895104_pt1 | contig 16324 bp, 24 predicted proteins | sample MGYA00242579_ERZ504744 | MGnify/ENA primary metagenome ERZ504744 (study PRJEB26092, sample SAMD00036441) | human gut metagenome | host: Homo sapiens | study: EMG produced TPA metagenomics assembly of...
CGTTCCTCCGAATCGTGGGGTGTGGGCGATTACGGTGATTTGCGACACCTCCTCAAGGACGCTGCAGAAAAAACGCATGCCGACTTTATGCTGATCAATCCGATTCACGCATGTGCGCCGATCCCGCCGTTGGAACCTTCGCCGTACCTGCCGGAATCCCGTCGCTTCCTGAATGTCACGTATATTCGTCCGCAGGATATCGCCGAATACGCTGATCTAAGTGAATCCGATAAGGCGGAGGTGGCGCGTCTGCATGCGCAGGTGTCGGCTGCCAATGATGATGTGAATCCGATGGACATCAATTCCGCATGGTGTCATAAACGACAGGCGCTGAAAATCATCTTCAGGCAACCGCGTTCCGTTGAGCGTCAGTCTGCCTTCGAACGGTTCAAGGAGCAGGCCGGTCCGGATTTGAAAGCGTTCGCTGCTTGGTCTGTGGCGTTCGAGGTGTGGGGTGCGCCGTGGGAAACTTCCTGGTTTAACGACACCAATCGTGACTCGCCGGAAGTGGCCGAACTTATACGTGAGCATGCCGATTTGGTTGAATTTCAGTGCTGGTTGCAGTGGATTGCCGACGAACAAGTGTCGGCGGCTCAGCAGATTGCCAAGAACTCCGGTATGGCATTAGGCTTGATGCAGGACATGGCCGTGGGTGTGCATTCGTTAGGTGCGGATGTGTGGTGGAATCCGGAACGATTCGCTGTCGGTAGCGTGACCGTGGGCTGCCCGCCTGACTTCTACAACCAACAGGGGCAGGATTGGGGTCAGCCGCCGTTCAATCCGAATTATCTGAACGCCACCGGTTACGGTGTGTACCGTGACATGGTGCATACCATGTTCGCTCACGCCGGTGCGGTGCGTATCGACCATGTACTCGGCCTGTTCCGCCTATGGTGGATTCCTCAGGCGAAGGCGCCAAGAACGGTGCCTACGTGACATACAACGTTGATGCGATGATAGCCATCCTTACCATCGAAGCCTCCCGTGCGGACGGCCTGGTGATCGGTGAGGACTTGGGTACAGTGCCGAACTATGTACGCAAGGTGCTTGCTTCACATGGTGTGCTTGGTACCGTGGTGGAGTGGTTCGCACGAGTGGATGACTCTCCCAACGCAGGCGATCCATACGATGATCCGACCAACTATCGCAAGTATGCGTTAGCTCCGTCACTACGCACGATCTGCCACCGACCGCAGGTACCTGCAGTTCGAGCATGTACAGTTGCGTGAGCGGCTCCATCTGCTTACCGAATCGGTGGAATCCTTCCAAGCATCGGCCACCGCGGAACGTCAGGCCATGCTCAATCGTCTGCGGACACTTGGTCTGATCTCCGATGAGGAAGCTGACGATGCGGACAGCCACATCCCGCAGATTGTTGAAGCCATGCACGCCATGCTGCGTAAATCACCATCGTTGCTAATACAGGCCGCACTGGTTGATGGCGTCGGCGAGCGTCGTACCCAGAACCAGCCTGGAACGTCCGATCAGTATCCGAATTGGCGTATTCCGCTGGCTGATGAGCATGGACGTGTCGTGCACACCGACGAAGTGTTCGATTTGCCACGAGTCAAATCGTTAGCTGCCATCATGGATGCTTGAGACAGACCGTTTCCTTAGCATAGCTGAGTCAAGAGCGTCGCGGCAATATGTGTCACGACGGCTCTTGACATGATTTTAATAGCAATTTGGTTGCCGAGCGACCGCCGCCGATTTCATCGGAAACCACCGATGGAAATTCAGCGTGCCTAGCAGAGCAGTTCACCAGAACCGCTCTGGTTTTGCGTAAGATTTCGGGAGGAGTTACCTGCCGGTGCGCCCAAGATGAATGAATGATGCTATCTATCTGGTGGTCCATCTTGGATTCAAAGGCCTGCGGTTCAACGTTTTTCACCATTGGTGTCCACGATCAGCAGAATCATACCTTGATGCCATGCCCCATCCTGCGAGCCTCGAATGACTTGTCCGGCATGGGGCGCGCCATCGCTGATGAAGCCAATAAGTTTAGAGAGCCCACTGACCCAACCCTTCGCCAATGCTTGGGGCGATATCCAAATTGTTGTGCAACCTTGCGTGCTCGGCTTCTTATGGATTCTGGAATGTTGACCTTTGTTGTTCGCCACCCAGGGAACGGTGGCCACTGACACTCCGGCTGCTCTGGCCATAATCTTGAATCGTCACTCCGTTCATGCCATGTAACCTACGCAACCTGTCCCAGCAACCCATCGCTTAGTTCGGTGGCCGCATGCGCAGCCGTGGCCAGACGCTGCGAGACGGAGGGCCGAGGGAGATTCTTGTGACAGTAATGCTCCCGTGTTGCTGATGCTTCATTGGGGGGGGTAACACGGGAGCATTCAATGTGTGGATTAGAGCAGCATCCAGATGGTTGTGTCTTGGGGCAATTGCCCGTTGGATACATCGCCAGACGCCAGTATGATCTCTCCGTTTGGCAGTGAAGCTGGAGTCTTACCGAAGTTCGTATAGGAGGCGAATGTGCGACCATCGGCGGCAGGGCGCGTGTAGGCGATTATCTCATCGCCTACGTCGATTAGAGTGCAGGAGGTATCCGCCGTGGCGGTGAGTATGTCCTGACGTGCGGCGAGTGCTGCGCGATACAGCGACAACATTGAATCCGGATCCTGTGCTTCGCTGTCGGCGGTGAAATTGCCGTACCAGAGAGGCTGCGGCAAATGGGGGCGTTCGGATTGGGTACCATCCACCTTGGTGACGGGGGAGAAGCCAAAGGAGGCTCCGTCGCCAAAACTCTCATTCCAGGAAGCCGGCGTCGGCTTGTCCGCGGCGATCCACGGCATCGGCACGCGACAGCCATCGCGGCCCTTTTCATAATAACGCTGGGTGGTGAAGTACGGAGTTGGGTCCTCAAGACGATCCCAAGGAATATCTGCTACCTCGAACAGGCCCAGTTCCTCTCCTTGATACACATATACAGAACCTGGTAGCCCGGTTTCATCATGATGCGGCGCGGGAGCGCTTGGTGCCGAGTTCACGGTCTTCAATATAAGAGGTGCCGTCGCGCAGCAACCAGTCCTTGGCTACCTGATGATGACTGGGGGTCTTGATCTGAGGCAGGGCGTAACGGCTGGCATGACGCGGTACATCGTGGTTGCTCATGACCCACGTGGTGGTGGAGCCGCCGGAATGTGTGGCTGAATCCAAGCCCTCCTCGATGGCGGTACGCATCTCGGCGGCGTTCCAGTTGGCTTCGGCGAACTCGAAATTGAACACCTGTCCCAGCTCTTCGGGGGAGGCGTACAGATGCTGATGCTCCGGTACGCACCAGCCTCACCGACGGCGAAGCGTGGCGGATCGTACTCGTTGAACACTTCGCGCCACTCGCGGTAGATGTCGTGCACTTCAAAACGATCCCAAATCGGGTTAGTGCCGTCATGGCATAGCGATTCGTGAATCGGATAGCGTTTGCCCATCTCTTCAAGTGGCATGCATTCAAGATCCTTGCTAGGCCGTGCGCCACATCGATACGGAAGCCATCAGTGCCATGGTCGGACCAGAAGCGTAGCGTTTTCTTGAATTCCTCGTGTACCTCCGGGTTCTTCCAGTTGAGGTCTGGTTGTTCCTTGGTGAAGATATGTAGGTACATTGGCCATCTTCACACGCTCCCAGCTGGGCCGCCGAACAGGGAGATCCAGTCATTCGGTGGAAGTTCACCGTTCTCACCGCGTCCCTCGCGGAAGATGTAGCGGTCGCGTTCCTTGGAGCCGCGCCCCGCGGCAAGAGCCTCTAGGAACATCCGATGCTTGTTGGCGGTGTGGTTGGGTACGATGTCGACGATTACTTTGATGCCGGCTCGTGAGCCTGAGCGTCATCTCGTCGAAGTCGTCCATGGTGCCTAGGCGTGGGTCTACGTCACGGTAGTCGATCACGTCGTAGCCGCCGTCGGCGAGTTCGGAGGGATAGAACGGGCTCAGCCAGACGCGTCCACGCCGAGGGCCCGCAGATAGTCCATCTTCTCGGAGACGCCGGCGATGTCGCCCAAGCCATCCCCGTCGGAATCCTTGAACGATCGTGGATAGACCTGATATACAACGGCCTGCTTCCACCAATCCGCACGTTCATTATTCGCGGTCATGATGTTGTCCTTACGTCTTTGTCCCGATATGTCCCTGTTCTAGTGATTGTTCGCCTATGAACAGCTAATGACAACGATATCACCAATGGTGCCAATGCATCACGGGTGTGTTGTGATTACGTTGTCACGGACATGGCGGAGTCTTGGTAAGATTGAACACAACGTTGGCGGTCATGGCCTTGCACAAAGGAGCGATATGAAATTCCTGTCACCTGATTCAGGTCTCATGCGCGGTTGGAACAATCTGACCGACGGTGTGTGGATCAATATTCTCATGCTTGTCACCAGCATTCCGCTTGTGACTGTCGGTGCCGCGCTGACCGCCGGCCACGACGCTGCTCGCAAGACGCTTGCGGGAGAGGGACACGTCACCACCAATTATTTCAGATCATTCAAAAGTAATTTTGTGAAGTCCACGGTGCAGTGGCTAATCTTCGGTGTGGCGCTGGCAGTGCTGTCCTACGCGTGGGTCGTTCTGCAGATTGTACCGTTGCTAATTCCAAAATTCGGTTTCACCATCGTATGGATCATGGGCTTCGAATGGGTCTGGGCGTTACAGGCTCGTTTCGAAAATAGCCTTGGTGGCACCCTCGCCAATGCATTCATCTTCGGCGTGACTAATGTCGCGTCGACCATCGCGCTGGCGATAATCGATGTTGCGTTCCTAGGCTGATTGTCGGCTCTTGGTTCTACATGCCGCAGGGTCTGTTTTTGCTGGTGGTGCTTGGGTATGGCAGCGTGCTTATGCTTCACGTCCCGATTCTCGAACATGCGTTCGCCAAATACGTCAACAAGCCGGAGTCTGATGGTCGGGGGACGGTATGGCGAAAGTAACGTTGCAAGACGTTGCCAAAGCGGCCGGCGTCTCTATCGCGACTGCTTCATGGGCGGTGAATGACAATCGTAATGTGCGTATCCCGGAATCCACGCGCCGCAAAGTCCGTAAGGCCGCCGATTCGCTCGGTTACCATCACAATGCATTGGCTCGGGGGTTGGCCCGTGGCTGTTCCGACATCATAGGCTTCATCAGCGACGGTGTGGCTACCTCTCCGTTCGCGGGGCAGGTAATCCAAGGTGCGCAGGATGAGGCTTGGCGTAACGGGAAGATTCTGCTGGTGGTTAACACCAACGGTAAAAAGATGTGGAACGTAAGACTTTCGCGTTCATGCTTGAGCATCAGGTCGAAGGCGTCATCTACTCGAAGTGGGTTCATGAATCAATTACGCCACCGAGCGAACTCGATAAGGTGCCGGCGGTGTTGGTGAACTGCTATGACGAACGTGGCCGATTTCCTGCTGTGGTGCCGAACGAAGTTCAGGGTGGGGCCACAGCCACGCGACTATTGCTTGAGCCGGACATCGGCGTATCGCGTTCGTTAACGCCATTACGCCCTCGCCTGCGTCGCTTGGCCGACTTGAAGGATACAAAGCGGCGCTTGCGGCATTCGGCATCGATTTTGATTCGTCACTGGTGGTACCTGCGAACGCTGACCAAGAAGGTGGATACGGGGCAGCGGAAAAGGTGATGGCGACGGATGCGACCGCAGTGTTTTGCCATAATGACCGCACTGCGCTTGGTTTGTACGATGCGTTGCGTGAGTTAGGTAAACGTGTGCCGGATGATATCTCCGTGGTTGGGTTCGATAATCAGGAAATGATTTCCGCGCACATGCATCCCGCGCTGACCACCGTGGGTCTGCCACAATATGAGCTCGGTGTGATGGGCGTGCGAACGTTGTTGCGGCAGTGCGGCCGCAATGAGGATGATGGTGATGAACATGTAGTGACGAGGACGTTCGAGCGATTTTTGTGCAATGTCCGGCGGTATCTAGGGATTCGGTGAAGAGGTTGTAGCATGGTCGTCGTAGTGCTGCGACACTCGTGGAAACACTCACGAAACGGTGGAAAAACGGCATTGTGCAAGGTGACTGCGTCAATCGTTTGACATTTTGATTTTAAGTGCTATACTTGTACTTAATCGCTTAAACAGTTTAAGCGCTTAACTGAATAATGCGAAGTAATACTGGTTCCTTCAAAAGGTAATCGCAGACGATTGCCGGGCGAAAGGCAAAGCAGCTGAAGAAAGGTAAAGATATGAAGCTTTATTACCAGTTCCCTGGCACTTGGTTCGGTGACTGCATGCCATTTGGCAAGGGCGACGAATTCTTCCTGTTCCACCAGCGGGACAATCGCAACCCGGAGCCGTTCGGAGAGCCGTTCGGCTGGGATCTTGCCACAACCAAAGATTTCGTAAACTACGAGAATCATGGAGTGGCAATCCCCCGTGGTGCATATGACGCACAGGATCAATTCATCTTCGCGGGCTCGGTGTTTGAGGGCGAGGGCCAGTACCACATCTTCTACACCGGCTATAACCGCGATTATCCCGCACAGGCAGGCCTGCGCAGGTGCTCATGCATGCGGTCAGTGACGACCTGTACCACTGGACCAAAACACAGGATGCTATCACCTTTACGCCGCAAGAGGGCTATGACCCTGATGACTGGCGTGACCCGTGGGTCATTCGGGACGAAGAACATGACCAGTATCTGCTGATTCTTGGTGCCCGTAAATCGGTCCGAAAACCTGCCAGACCGGCCGTACCGTGAAGTTCACCTCTAAGGATCTCAAGGACTGGAAATTTGAGGGTGATTTCTGGGCTCCAAACCTGTACACCATGCATGAAATGCCCGACCTGTTCAAGATGGGCGACTGGTGGTACCACATCGTCACCGAATACAGCGACAAGCACAAGATGGTCTATCGTATGGCCAAGAGCCTTGACGGCCCATGGATTGCACCGTCGGACGATGCATTCGACGGCAGTGCCTACTATGCCGGCCGTACCTTCGAACTGAATGGCCAACGCATCCTGTTTGGCTGGGTCGGCACCAAAGAGAAGTGCGATGACAGGAGCAACTTCGAATGGGCCGGAACTTTCGTGGCGCACGAGGTGTATCAGCGCGAAGACGGCACGCTCGGTGTGCGCATTCCCGATACCGTGTGGAATGCATTCAATGAGCGCGAGAATGTCGGCAATGTGACATCGATGGTACTGGTGCGCGACAGGAGCGGTACTCGCCCTTGGCTGCGGTGATTTGTTCTCGTTCGAAGCCGACATCACCTTCTCAGAAGGAACTCGCTCCTTCGGCCTGCGTGTCAACGAGAACGAAGATACCGCGCTGGGATACCAGTTCATCTTCCCCGTAGCTGAAAATCGCTATGTGTTCGAAGGCAGTCCGAACTTCCCATGGTTTAATGTCATGAACATCGGGCTTGAGCGACCTATCAAGCTCGAGGCAGGCCGTAACTATCATCTGCAACTCATCGTCGATGACACTATCGGCACGTTGTATGTGGATGGAGTGGCACTGAACGTGCGCATGTATGAGCGCCCCGGCGAGTCGCTGAGCATTTTCGCCACCGACGGCGTCGTTGAGGTACGCAATGTCTCCATCGCTCGCGGATTGAAGGAGGTCTGACCAATCTGATTTCTTTTTGACTGATTACGGGTCGTTCGAGGTCGTTTCGTACCTTCTTTTCGCCTCGGCGGCTCTCCTTGCGGCTTTTCCTCTCATTTTTGCTTAAGCGATTAAACTATACTTCGGTACCACATATCGCACGATGCACGACGTTTGTCATCATCTGACGACGCTGTCAGAATCATTATTTTTTGGAGGAGATCATGAAGAAACTCACTCGTACCATTGCCGCAGTGTCGGCGCTCGCCATGTCCGTTGGTGCGCTCTCCGCATGCGGCGGCTCAAATGTCAACGCTGACAAAGGGCATGTATATTTTCTCAGCATGAAGGTGGAACAACAGGACCAGTTCAAGGAACTGGCCGAAAAGTTCACCAAGAAGACCGGTATCCAGGTCGATATCGCCACTGCGTCATCCGACACCTACGAACAGTCGCTTAAGAGTGAGCTGGCCAAATCCGAGGCGCCTACGTTGTTCGATGTCGACAACAACGACTTTCTGAATTGGACTGATTATTATGCCGACATGTCGGAACCAACATCTACAAGGATCAGGAGAACCCCGACTATGCGCTGAAGGATGGCGATACGGTTGGTGCTGTGCCCTACGTCATGGAACGATATGGCATCATCTACAACAAGAAGCTGCTGCAGAAGTACTTCGATTCTTCCTGGGCAAGCATTAAGTCGGTTGACAGCATCAACAATTTCAAGACACTGAAGACAGTTGCCGATGAAATACAAGCACATAAGGATGAGATGGGCGTGAAAGGTGCGTTCACCTCCGCCGGCTTCGACACCAGCTCCATCAAACGTTTCGGTGATCAACTGGCGCATATCTCCGTCTACTATGAGTATCGCGATCAGGGTGTCACGCAAATGCCGGCCACCATTTCCGACAAGTACGTATCGAACTTCAAGAACATTTTCGACCTGTACATCAACGACGCCACGATTCCGAAGACGCAGCTCGCCAGTGCCACCATGGACGACGCCAACTCCGAGTTCGCACTGGGTGAGGCCGTGTTCTTGCAGAATGGCTCTTGGGGCTATTCGCAGATTCGCGATCAAGAGGTCGCCGATGAAGATATGGCGTATTGCCGATCTATATGGGTGTGAAGGGTGAGGAGAATGCAGGCCTGACCGTGAGCTTCCTGTACTTTGCGATGAACAAGAACGCCTCTGAAAAAGATCAGAAGGCCACCAAGCAGTTCCTTGACTACATCCTGAACGATGATGAGGCACGTGACATCATCACGAATGAGGCGGGTTTCGAAACACCGTTTAAGTCGTATGCGAAGGCCGGCTACCAGACCAAGAACCGATTCATCGCGCCAACGATGCCTATGCCAAGGCAGATAAGTACGATATTGTGATCTATCCGTTGCCAAGCACTCAGTGGGTGTTGACGCTGGGCAACGCGATGTTGGAATATGCGCAGGAGACCGGTACATGGGACACCGTGCATGATGCATTTGTGGATGGTTGGGCGTCTGAATATAAGACCACTCATTGAGCGCAATAGAGTCTCATCGAATGCGCAAACGGGGCTTGGCGGTTTATCTGCCAAGCCCCGTTTGCGTATTACGATATAGGACTAGTCAGGTTGAGCTTCACCGGTACCGCGAAGATTTGCCATGCTGAACCTCACCGTAATGCGTATGTGTTCATCTGGCTTGGTGCAGGGCCTTTAACCACTACACTCAAACCTTCTTTGCTGAGGGGGCGCATACCATAGGCAGGCTGAAGGGCCGGAGTGTCGATGATGAGTAGGTCATCCTGCAGGGTCTTGGTGAATTGCTGGTCGGATTCCGGTCGTGATGTCATGACTATCTGCGTGTCGTGGTTTTCGAAAATGCCATCTTCCTGCCATTCCGGACAGAATTAGAGATTCGATGATGATGCCGATGCGCCAAGGTCACTCTGAATGGTGATTTCGGATTCATAGCCGGTTGGGCAGTCAGTTACAGCATATGTGCCATAGAGAACCCTTTGGCGAGGTAGTAGTGGCTTGGTCAGTCGATGAATGCGGTGGTTTCACGCATCATGAGTTGTGCCTGTAGTGTTTCATGCAGCGGTTTCGGTGTTTTTCCGGACATGACACTCAGCATCTTACGTGCGGCGTTTTTCGCCCATGTTGAACGGATCCTGATGCAACGTGGTCAGGCCGATCTTTGCGGCAAGTGGTACGTCGTCGAATCCGATGACCGAGAGCTCTTGAGGGACGGCGTGCCCGTACTGGCACAACTTATAGATGACAGGCAATGCCAGCTCGTCACTTTCGCAATACAGTGCGGTGGGGGCGGGTCCATGGTCAGCAATGAATTGAGAATAGTGTTGGTGGCGTCTTCATAGTTGCGGATTGCGATGCGTTCCACCGTCATCTTTCGCTCTTCGGCAGTTTCCATCAGCCATGCAGACGCGCTTCTGCGCTGAAGACCATGTTCTGGTTATTGTCATTTGATGTCTCGTACGCATAAGCGATACGTCGGTGGCCCATGGAGAACAAGTGCTTCACAGCAACATGCATGGCCTGACGGTCGTCGATACTCACCGTGGCATTGAATCCGTTGATTGATGGAATGTTGATGCCGACGATCGGTACCTTCATGTTCGAAAGTTTTTCGACCTCTTCGGGCACGATGTTGAAGGAGTTTACGATGACCGCGTCGACGTTGCGGCGTACCGGCAACGTTGCGAAGAACTCATGGCGGTCGTGCGCGTCGGCCATCTCGAAGATGGAAATGTCATATCCGGCCGGTGCAGCACGGAATCCAATCCGGCATAGGTATTGGAATTGAACCAAGTCGAAATCGAATCGCTCATCAACAGCGCGACGCGGAACGATTGACCGGTTTTCAGTGCGGCCGCTGAGCGGGAGATGCGGTAGTCAAGTTTTTCCGCGGCTGCCATCACTTTGCTGCGAGTCTCCGGCAGCACCAGATTCGGTTTGGCGAATGTGCGAGAGACGGTCGAAATCGATACTCCCGCTTCGGCGGCCACGGCTTGGATGCTCGCTTTCATAGAGAATCCTCCACTGACGAACGACATTGCTGTCATGACAACTGCTAGAGACACGTTAACATAAGTGTTTGCAACGGTTGACGTGCGTGTTCTGCGGATATGAAGAAAAGGGTGCCGACGAAAATTCCGACAGCACCTCATGCGATGAAGTTAATCAGCCTTTGACAGCGCCGGCCATCACGCCTTGATGATGTACTTCTGGCAGCACAGGTAGAATATGATGATCGGCACAATCGCCACCACCAAGCAGGCCATCATGGCGCCCATGTCCACTGATCCATAACCACCCTTGAGGTACTGAATCGCAATCGACATCGTCTTGAAACGGCGCATGTCCAACGTCAGGTACGGCAGCAGGAAGTCATTCCAGATCCACATCGTCTGCAGGATCGCCACTGAAATCAGGCTCGGGCGCATGATAGGCAGTACGATTTGGAAGAAGATTCTCGGTACCGACGCGCCGTCGATCATCGCAGACTCCTCGAGTTCGGACGGGATGCCCTTGACCACGCCAGTGAAGATGAACACGGCTAAGCCCGCACCGAAGCCTAGATACACAATCCACAGGCCCCATGGGGTGTTCAGGCCCATCATGTCGGCGAGCTTGGAAAGCGTGAACATGACCATCTGGAACGGAACAATCATGTTAAACAGGAACAGTGTGTACAGCAGGCGCGCAGCCCAGTTGTTCGTACGTACAATCCACCAAGCGCACATCGACGTGCACACGATGATCAGCAGGACCGCGCCGACCGTGACGACTACGGTCCAGCCAAAACTGCTGATTAGGTTCGTGCGCTCGATGCCTCTGATGTAGTTCTCCAGTCCACGAAGGCCTTGCCGGTGGGCAGGGAGAATGCGTTGCGCGAGATGTAAGCCTTCTGCTTGAAGCTATTGATCAGCACCAGCACGATTGGATAGACCCATGCCAGCGAGACGATGGAAAGGAAAACCGTCCAGAATACAGGATGCTTGACCTTGTCGCTCATGCTTGGACCTCCTTGCTGGTGGTGAGCTTGTTCTGGATGAGGGCAATCACGGCCACGATGATGAAGAACACCACGGCCTTGGCCTGGCCCACGCCCTCGAAGCCGGCGCGTCCGTAGAACGTGCGGTAGATGTTCAGAGCCAAGAGCTCGGAGCTATTTGACGGGGCGCCATTGGTCAGGGCGAGGTTCTGGTCGAACATCTTGAAGCCGTTGGTCACCGTCAAGAATGTGCACACTGTGATTGACGGCATCATCAATGGAATCGTCACGTTGAACAGCGTCTGGCGGGAGTTCGCGCCGTCAACCGCGGCAGCTCGATCACATCGCCGGGCAGGCCCTGCAGACCCGCGATGTAGATGATCATCATGTAACCGATTTGCTGCCAGCAGGTCAGCAGAACCATGCCCCAGAAGCCGTACACGCCCGAGAATGTGATCGAACGACCCAGTGCGCCAGTACGCCGTTGAGCAGCAGTAGCCAGATATAGCCCAAGATGATGCCGCCGATTAGGTTCGGCATGAAGAACACCGAACGGAACAGCGTGGAGCCCTTGATGGCCTTGGTCAGCATGTACGCAATGGCGAACGCGACTACGTTGATCACCACGGTTGTCACAATCGTGAACAGGACCGTGTACACCAGCGCGTGCAGGAACTCCGGATCCGTGATTATGTTTTGGTAGTTCGACACGCCCACGAACGTGGCGTCAGTGACCGTGCTGAACTTGCAGAACGACAGGTACACGCCCATGGCGAACGGCACCAGGAAACCAATGACGAAAGCCGCGAACGTGGGTAGCGCAAACAGCGCCCACCACCTGCGAATTGCCTTGCCGGACATCGTAATCATTTCATGCCCACTTTCTCCTCCTTGGGTACACCCGGGGAACACCCCTCGAGTGATTCAACGACAGTTCGACCGTGACCGCAACGTCGGGTTCGAACCGGTTCGAGAATACCCTAACTTCACAGATAAATTAAAAGTCAAACGTTGTCATGATTTTCATGCAACGTCAATTCATTTATCAAATGTGAACAGTTATCAGTATACGGATACCCTTGGAAATAAGCAAGAAATACGTATTGTCGTGTCGTTGCAAACGTTTGGATATTTTTTGCAAAACACGTTGTGTCTTGTAGTATCTACTGCCATAAAGGAGTTGTGCATGTCAGTCAATATTCAAGACGTTGCCAAAGCGGCAAAGGTGTCGGTTTCCACGGTGTCCAGATCATTCACCCGACCTGAGCTCGTATCTGAGGCGACACGGTCCAGGGTGTTGCGCATCGCCGACGAGATGAGTTTCTCCATCTCCCGTTCGGCCACTGCGCTCAAGTCCGGCAAAGCATTGCGTGTCGCCTTGCTGATGAGCGACCATATCCGACTATGGTTCAGCGCTTCCGTCATCGAAGGGTTGAACCAGGTTTTGCACGCAGACGGCTATGATTTATCGATCTTCCAGATCTCCAGTATCGAGGAACGCCGTGAGTTCTTTGATATGCTGCCGGTTCGTCGCAATGCCGACGCGGTGATCGTTGCTTCCATCGATGTCGATGCGCAGGAAAGCGCACAGCTGGCCAGCACCGGCGTACCAATTATCGGCATCAACTGTGTGAATCCAAGAGAATACGGTTTCACTGCGGCCGTGGGGATAGACGATGATCAAGGTTCGCGTCTGGTTGCGCGCCATCTTATCGGGCTGGGGCATCGCAACATTGTCTACGTACGTACGTCGCGTGAGGTTTCCTTGCACTTCAGTGTGCAGCAACGTTATGACTCCTTCGTCAAGGCCTGTCTGGAACAGGGTGTCACGCCAACTACGTTGGTTGCGCAGGAAAGTGAGGACCGCATTAGCACGATTGTCTCCGAGTTGCTGAGCTTGCCGCAAATGCCAACCGCCATCGCTTGTCAGGAGGACGGCATCGCGATTCCACTGATTTATCAGCTTGTGCGTTGTGGCTACCGTATTCCGTCTGATATTTCCGTCATCGGCTATGACGACAGCTTCTATGCGCACGATATCGGCTTGACCACGATTCGCCAGGATCCGATTGGCATGGCACACGAGGCGGCTTGTAAGACTCTTGACTTGATCAATCGCAAGACCACGGGTATGCCGTTTCAGACGTTTCCGGCGCAACTGATCGTTCGCTCCAGCACTTCGCGAGTGTCCTTGGATAAGGGCTAATCGCTTACCGATACATAGAAAACCGCTCCGGTTGGTTCCGGAGCGTTTCTATAAGGAGAGAATCAGACAGTGAAGTCAATTGCGGTCACTTGTGGGCGTTGGCATATTCCTTGGCCCAGCCATCCACGAACGCGGACTTGACGCCATCCCAATTGCCGGTGCTTGGGCATACTCGAGCAAAGCGGAGCCGAGGTCGTTCTTCCATTGTTCGGACGGCATCATGGTGAAGTTCCAAGACACTGCGGTGTACCGGACTTTTGGTCGTCCATGGCGTCAGTGACCAGCGGGTTGTCGGATTTGACGCTGGAGAAGGTCTTGAACGGGGTGGTGAAGCCCATCTTCTGAGACAGCGCTTCTTTGCCCTTATCGGAGGTGATGACCCACTTCAGGAAGTCGGCGGTCGCTTTCTGATTGGCCTTGGATGCTTTCGAATTAATGCACCAGTAATTCTCGGAGCCGGTTGCCAGACCTTGGTTCTCCTCGCCCTTGGCGCCGATGTAGATTGGCATCATACCAACGGAATCGGCCTCCATGCCGGCTTTCTGCAAATCGGACCATGCCCAAGTGCCGTTTTGATAGAAAGCGGCCTCGCCGAGTGCGAATTCGGAATTGGCGTCGTCACCAGTCTTGGAGCTTAGTTGGGACGGCTCGGTGGTGGAATCGGTGATGTACAGGTCAAAGATGTTCTTGTACTCCGGCAGATAGGTTCCCTTGATAGTGGCCGGCTGTTCAGTGATGTTGTCATCTTTGAACTCATAGTAAAGAGGCAGGTTGCTAGATGGGTCTTGAAACGCCAATCGGAGCTGGAGTCGAAACCAGCAGAGGTGAAGGCGCCTTAATGCCGAGTTCATCCTTCTTGGACTGCATGTCGTCAGCAACGGCCTTCAGCTTACTAAAGGAGTTGATGTCTTTGATGGACTTGGCCTTGGCGCCGGAAGTGCTGAAGTATTTGTTAAGGATGTCTTTGTTGTAGATTAGGCCATAAGTCTCCATGACGTACGGTACGCCAACGACCTTGTCGCCATCCTTGAGGGCAACATCTTGGTTCTGCAGTTGCTTGTATACCTCTGTGCCGGACATGTCAGCAGTGTAGTTCTTCCAGTTGGCGTAACCGACCGGACCGTTGACTTGGAACAGGGTCGTGCCTCGGACTTAGCCATCTCGCTCTTGAGCTGCTGCTCATAGGTATTGGAGGCCGCGGTCTGAACGTTGACCTCGACACCGGTTTCCTTAGTGTACTCCGCAGCCAAATCGGCCCACTCGTCGGCGGCTTCTGGTTTGAAATTGAGGTAGTATACCTTGCCCTTGCTTGAATCAGAGCTCGATGAGCTGCCACAAGCGGCAAATGTCGTGACAGACATGGCGGTGACCGCAATGAGGGCTAGTGCGGACTTCAATTTACGATTCATCTTCGAACCTTCCTTTTCTGCATCGGGTCCAACGTCCCCGTTGGATATGTGCACTGAGATAGTGCTGCTTTCTGCCGATGCCCCTATTATGCATCACTTTCATCTTTTTTGCAAACGATGGCAGTATTTTGTTGATTTATCACGTTGCAATACCGGGCAATCCGCTATTTGCTGCCATTTTTAGGCATAAAATTAGGCGACACACTATGCAAGCGTTTGCTAAAAAAGTTGTACATCAAACGATTGACTGTAGCAAAAAGCCGCATCCCCTGAGAGACAAGGGATGCGGCTTGAGGTGAGCTACTTATGGATGACGTCAGCGCGGCCAACGTTCCTCGGCGCTAGGTAGTTGCGGAAATGGAGCGTGTGGCCCCTCTGGTACCAGTAGCAACTGATGCCACATCATCCTGACGTTCGAAGAATCCGCGGTGACCAACACCGATTTGCTGAACGGTCACCTTCAGGTTGGAACGGAAACGAATCGGATCGGGGATGTGCCAACGGTAGAAGCCACGCATCGGGGGGCAATCATCATTGTGATAATCGTTGTGAATCAGCTCGTCGTGTGAAGAGTAATACGGGTATCCGAGATACGGTGTGCAGTAGTTTTGCTCCACGGTCTTGCCATTGACCTGCTTGGCGAAGCTCCAAGAGCCTCCGAAATAGTCCTCGGTGCCGGTGCCGCAGATCGTGGGGTACTCTTCATCGTCATCGATGTAGAATTTGAATTCGCCTTCACCCCACCAGTAGCGCTCAAGCGTGGTCAGTGCCAGGTAGGTACCTACATAATGCCCTTCACCTTTCACGCCATCAAGCACCACATAGTCTCTCCCCTTTTCAGTAAGGCGCTGGCGCCGCCATTGTGCGTGGAAATAGGCAATGTCATCGTCGAACGGCTCGTCATTCACGGTGTAGTCAATCTGGTAGAAAAATGCGCTGATGGCGTTCTTGTGTTGGTTTTCGAGCGTGATGCGTGCGCGTGCGCCGAACGGCATCGAAAAGTACATGTTGAAACCGCGGTTCGGCACTACGGCGACAGGCATGGAATTTACTAGGCACGCACGGCCGAATCCGCAGCAAAAGAAGTCACCAAGCGGACACTCCACACTTGGTTCCTCCTCGTCATCCCAATA
>ENA-OQIM01000411-OQIM01000411.1-human-gut-metagenome-genome-assembly--contig:-NODE-411-length-16302-cov-1.867141_pt1 | contig 16302 bp, 19 predicted proteins | sample MGYA00242579_ERZ504744 | MGnify/ENA primary metagenome ERZ504744 (study PRJEB26092, sample SAMD00036441) | human gut metagenome | host: Homo sapiens | study: EMG produced TPA metagenomics assembly of...
AGTGATTATCGAAGTACTTGTGTGAAAGAGATGTTGTCATAAAAGGTTCTGTTGATCGAAATATTTACTTTGATTTTTACAGTATTATGTATTTGATTTCATGTGTGGATGATATAATATAAAAAATATTTGTAGAAAATAGCGCTTTATTTTATTATGAAAAGAGTAAGGTGTATTCTAAAGAAACAAGAAAGGCAGGGCGCATATGAACATGATAAAATCCATAATCGATTTTAATGAAAAAAAAAGGATTCATCTGTGATATGGATGGTGTGATCTATCATGGCAATCAGATATTGCCAGGTGTTCCAGAATTCATCCAGTGGTTGCATGATGAAAAGAAAGAATATTTGTTTTTGACAAATAATAGTGGATATACACCACGGGAATTAAATCAGAAACTGGCTAGGATGGGACTTGATGTGCCAGAAGAACATTTTTATACCAGTGCATTGGCAACAGCCGCATTTTTAAAAGAACAGGCGGCAGGCTGTTCGGCATTTGTGATAGGAGAAGCCGGCCTGTTAAATGCACTTTATGATGTAGGTATCACAATGAATGATGTAAATCCGGATTATGTTGTTGTGGGAGAGGGACGCTCCTATTCATTGGATACATTAACAAAAGCAACGAATTTAGTTCTGAAAGGTGCAAAGCTGATCGGAGCAAACTCAGATGTTTCCGGACCGATTGAGAACGGCATTGCTCCTGCTTGTCGTGCATTGATTGCACCTATAGAAATGGCAACAGGTACACAGGCATATTTCTGTGGGAAACCGAATCCACTGATGATGAGAACAGGATTGAATATGCTTGGATGTCATTCAGCAGAAGCTGTAATGGTTGGGGATCGTATGGATACAGATGTGATTTCTGGAATGGAAAGTGGTATGTCTACTGTATTGGTTCTCTCTGGATGTTCAACGAAGGATACACTCAAAACTTATGCTTATCTTCCGACAATGGTATTGAATGGAGTGGGAGATATCGCCAGTATGGCAAAAGCAAAATAGGAATAGTGTGATTAGGCAAATACCAGGAGGTAAAGTATATGATGAAACTTGATAATTTTGTAGGAATGATGACAGGACATTTTGATAATAAGGATCAATTTAATAAGATGCAGGCAGAAGGGAAAACATATCCATATGCGGAACATGTAAATACAATCTGTAATGACAAAATAAATAACCTTCCTGAAGATTTCAAAGGAAAATTTGTTGTTGAAGAGAGTTATTATGAAATTAATGGAAAACGTCATGCATCTCCACATCTTTTCCTTATCACGGAAATAGAACAGGGAATTTTACTTTCTTCTTATAAAATTCCAAAAGGAGAAGATAAAAATACATTTTCATATGATTCTATGAAGAATGTTGATTACTCTAAACTAGAAAAATCTGAAAAATTTAATCCGGCACTTTATCATGAAAAGGACGGAATCTGGGAGGGAGGCAGCACAAGCCAGTTCTCTCCGGTAATGACATTCAAACTTTGGGAAAAGTTTTCCAACAATTTTCTGGAGGTATCGGAAAGCATGGAAGTTAATGGAAAGAGAACTTTTGGATATGATGAACCAATAATTTATAAGCGTGTATAATCAAAGGTCTGCATATTGGATGAACTTCAGTTTGTAGAGGACTCGATGAATTTGCGTAATATTGGGCGTTACATGAATGTTAATTTAAGAAAATAATATGGTAAGCAAAAGCGGGATAACTTTTCAAAGTCGCTGTTTCTTTGCGTTTACGCCAACTTATCATATTGAGTGAAGTATCGAAAGTGATTGAAATAGACTTAATCCTGGAGGAATATTTCAACGCAGCATGATAAAAAATAGAATAGTAGTGATAGAAAAAGTACAAATAAGAATCGAACATTTGTACTTTTTTCTTGCGTTAATCTATATACTTTCAAAAATTTATTTGATATAATAGGGACTGTTACAAGAACAAACAGTAAAAATATGACAGGACCGGAGGCCAGTATTTTCAGGTATTTCCGAGTGCTGTTTTATCCGCAAATATTAGTTTTGTGACTTTTATTCGTAACGAGGTGAGAAACACATCTATTCACTATAAAAATGAGCTTTTCGTTACGAATCTGGATACGAATTTTTAGCTGATAATGATCATAGTAAAAGTCACAAATGGAGGGATTTACCATGAATGAGTTCAAATTAAAAGCCCCATACAAGCCAACCGGCGATCAGCCCAGGCCATCGAGAAATTGGTCGAGGGATTTAAAGAAGGCAACCAGTTCGAGACTTTGCTTGGTGTTACTGGCTCCGGTAAGACTTTCACAATGGCGAATGTCATTGCCCAGTTAAATAAACCAATCTGGTACTTGCCCACCAATAAAACAACTGGCGGCCCAGCTTTACGGCGAGATGAAAGAATTTTTTCCTGAGAACGCAGTGGAATATTTTGTCTCCTACTACGACTACTACCAGCCGGAGCTTACGTTCCTTCCACAGACACCTACATCGCTAAGGACGCATCCACTAACGATGAGATCGATAAGCTCCGTCTCTCCGCCACAGCAGCCTTATGTGAGCGCAAGGATGTAATCGTGGTTTCGTCGGTATCCTGTATCTATGGCTTAGGTGCACCTCAGGAGTTTTTTGATATGATGATCTCTCTTCGCCCTGGAATGGAGAAGGACCGTGATGAGGTTATCAAACAGCTGATCGATATCCAGTACACAAGAAATGAGATGGATTTTCACCGTGGAACCTTTCGTGTCCGGGGTGATGTGCTGGAGATCTTTCCGGCGAATTCTACAGACCGGGCAGTGCGTGTGGAATTTTTCGGAGATGAGATCGAGCGTATCACAGATATCGATGTGCTTACCGGAGAGATTAAAAGTGTGGAAAACCATGCAGCGATTTTCCCTGCATCTCATTACGTTGTGCCTCAGGAGCAGATCCGTCGTGCAGCAGATGCCATTTTGGAAGAGATGAAGCAGCAGGTGGAATACTTTAAAAGTGAGGATAAGCTGATTGAGGCTCAGAGAATTGCGGAGCGTACCAACTTTGATGTGGAAATGATGAAGGAAACGGGATTCTGCTCCGGGATCGAGAACTATTCCAGACACCTGACAGGGCTTGCACCGGGGCAGCCACCGTATACACTGATGGATTACTTCGGAGATGATTTTTTACTTATTATAGATGAGTCCCATAAGACAGTTCCCCAGGTTGGCGGTATGTATGCCGGTGATCAGAGCCGTAAACAGACACTGGTGGATTACGGCTTCCGACTTCCGTCTGCCAAGGATAACCGTCCATTGAGCTTTGATGAATTCGAGAACAAGCTTGACCAGGTAATGTTTGTATCTGCGACACCGGGAGAATATGAATATGACCATGAGCTTCTCCGCGCAGAGCAGATCATCCGTCCTACAGGGCTTCTTGATCCGAAGGTGGAGGTGCGTCCGATCGAAGGACAGATCGATGATCTTGTAGCAGAAGTAAATAAGGAAATTGAAAAGAAAAATAAAGTCCTGATCACGACCCTGACCAAACGTATGGCAGAGGACCTTACCGATTATATGAAGGATCTGGGAATCCGTGTCCGATACTTCATTCAGACATTGACACTCTGGAACGTGCGGAAATCATCCGCGATATGCGCCTGGATGTGTTTGATGTGCTAGTCGGGATCAACCTTCTGCGAGAAGGACTGGATATTCCGGAGATCACGCTGGTAGCGATCCTGGATGCAGATAAAGAAGGCTTCCTTCGTTCGGAAACATCCCTGGTACAGACTATCGGCCGTGCTGCCCGGAACAGCGAAGGCCATGTGATCATGTATGCAGATAACATGACAGAATCCATGGAAAAAGCAATCTCGGAGACAGAAAGAAGGAGAGCGATACAGGAGGCTTACAACAGGGAGCATGGCATCACTCCAACCACGATCAAGAAGGCGGTCCGTGATCTGATCGCTGTTTCGAAGAAGGTGGCAGAGACAGAAGTGAAGCTTAAAAAGGATCCGGAATCATGAACCGAAAAGAACATGAACGAAGGTAAATCGCTCAGGTAGAGAAGCAGATGCGTGCTGCGGCAGCAGACCTGAATTTCGAGCAGGCTGCTGAGCTGAGAGACAAGATGCTCGAATTAAAAAAGAATCTGGAAGAATTAACGGAATAGGCTGCAAAGCAGCTGACAGTACAACACCCCTGCTGTTACAGCCAGGGGTGTTGCCGGGTATGTTCGATCTATTTTTGGGAAAAGCTTATTTTGTAGTTGAAAAGCCCAGGGAGCGCAGGGTGATGCTGGAGCCTTGAGAAGATCAGCCAATATGGAACAGCCATATCCAGAGTGTCGTTGGCAAGCTCGGAAGCATCTTTTTGTGTCAGGATTTCATAAGGATCTGTAAGCTTCTGGAAGTGGAAGGATAAATTAGAGGATTCATTCCTGATGGCAGAAAGCTTGCCTGATGCAGATACCGTTACAAGCTTCGGACTGCTGCTCTTCCAGGTGATTTTCTTGCCCTTTTTGAGACCGGTGATTCTTCAGTGATCTGCTCTGCCCTTGATCATGGTAAGCTTGGAAGAACTGATCCTGGGAGCGGCCTCTGTAACACAGACTGTGCCAGGCAGAATTGCCGATTCTGCCGGAAGAATGGCCAGTACAAAGACTGTTATCAGAGATATCAGGATTTTTTTCCATTTTTTCATAGCGATCCCTCCTTCGAAAAAAATATGATGGTTCTCTTTATTGATTGATTATAAGTAAAATTCCGGAGAAGGGCACTGGCATTTGTGCCAGTAACTTTGTTATAAAGAAGAGAAGAAGTTATGTATGCTGTTCCCGATAGGCGGAAGGTGTGATCCCCATTTTCTTTTTGAAGCTGGTGCTGAAATAATATTGATTGGCATAACCACATTTCAGACTGATCTCCTTCAGACTCATAGTAGTCGTAGTCAGGTAACGGGCGGCTGCGGAAATTCGCTGAGATGTGATAAAGTCACTGAGACTGATTCCCTGATTTTTTTTGAAAAGAGCACTTAAATAAGCAGGGCTTACATTGGCAGAGGCAGCAATATCATTGAGGCAGAGCGTATTGTCAGTGTAGTGTTCGTTGATATAGGAAATCACCAGTTCACAGAGCTTCTGGTGATAATCATTCATGGAGGAATCAAGCTTCCGGCATAAAAGATGGCACAGATCCTTCAGCCATTGACATAGCTCTTCCGTATTATGAAACTCATTTATGTGGTTGTAAACATACAAAATTTTAGTTTCAAGGTCATGCGTATCCAGATTTAATTCATAGAAAAATTTCAGGATCCGGCCAAGAAGAGAATAAATCTGTATGAAAGCGAAATTCTTTGTGCGAAATTTCTGAGTGAGCCAGTCGGAAAATTCTGAAACCAGAGATCTATGGCAGCGGTATCCTTTTTGCAGAGAAGCCGGATCAGTTCATCCTCCTTTGTATCTGAAAAAATCTGCAACAGACAGATCGGAACCCAGAGCCTCTCTTCCGTCAAAGATATTCTGATGCGGGAAAAAGAATCTGTATTCCAGTGCATGTACGGCGCTTTTATAAGAATGGTTCAGGTTCCAAAAATCCTGAACAATTGTTCCAATGCCTGCGTTGAGAGAAAGTCCCAGTGGCTGGCAGGCATCTGCGATTGAGGAAATAAGTCCGCTGGTAAGCTGGCGGAAGCTGTTGGACTGACAGCCGCTGTGTCCCAGAATGCACAGATAGCCATCCATATCCGGGAGAAGATACACAAAATCAAGAGAAGCGGTTTCCTCAGTTATCAGATCCTGAAGGTTAAAAGCTCCATCTGAAACTTTTCAATCCCGTAAACAGCTTTTAGATCCGGAGCATTTTCAAGCTCCAGAATAACAACTGTATAAAAATCATAATTCAGCTCCAGGTTCAGATACTTAAGATAAGGCTTCAGTCGGTAGGCTGCTTCAGAAGACGGAAGGTGTGTGATCTCGCGGAAAATTTTCGTAAGAAGAGGCCTGCTTTGTTTCAGAAGCTGGAGATTTTTCTGTTCCTTTTCCATCAGTGCAAAAGCGTTTTTTACCTTCTGGATAAGATAGGCATAATCCAGAGGCTTTTCGATATAATCCAGAGCACCGAGGAGCAGAGCGCGTCTTGCATATTCAAATTTATCATAGGCACTGATCAGGATGATCTTCACCATAGGATTGATCTCAAGAGCTTGACGGCTCATGGAAATGCCGTCAAGATCAGGCATTTCAATGTCAGAAATGATCAGATCTGCCGGTTCTTTTTTCATGGCTTCGATAGCAGAGGTTCCATTGTAGCAGACATGGATGATCTCTGCATTCAGTGTTTCCCAGTCTATGTTTTTTTCGATACCTTCTGCAGATAAGTAATTATCATCTACGATCATTATTTTTTTCATCGATATCTTCCTCCATCTGTTCGAATTCAATGGTGACGTATGTGCCGTTTCCGGGGTTGCTGCGGATCCTTACGGAACCGTTTCCGTATAATGGGTTGGAAATACGGGAACTTACGTTGGAAATTCCAAAATGCTTCTCATAATCAATAACATTATGCTCAATAGCATGGCGCAGCTGTGCAAGGGTTTCGGAGTCCATGCCGGCACCGTTGTCCTCAATGGAGATCACAACCGTATCATCGCCATAAAGAACATGGATCGAAATGAAAACAGCTGGTGTGCCCGAAGAAATCCCGTGCAGAATGGAATTTTCGAGAAATGGCTGAAGTGTAAACTTGCAGATCAGGAAATTTTCGATCCATCTTCTGCTTCGATCTCCCAGTCCAGATTATCTTTATGACAGAGCTTTTCCATTTCCAGATAAAGCCGGGCAATTTCCAATTCATCTTTAATAGGAATAAGTTCCTTTGATTTACGCAGGGTAAGACGGTAAAAGGCAGTCAGATTTGCAATCATCTGATCAGCAATGTCAAGCTTTCCAAGGGACTGGCAGGTACGGATCGATCCCAGGATATTGTAAAGAAAATGCGGATTGATCTGTGACTGGAGCAGCTGGTATTTCAGACGTTCTTCGTTTACGGAAAGATTTACAATGGACTTCAGGTTTCCGGCTATTGTGTGCTGCATATCTTCAAAGGTGATGCCCAGTCTGTCAATCTCATCATACCTGGAAGGATCATCCGGGTGGGGAACAGTAACGATAGATAGATGTTCCGGGTCATATCCCAGCTGAAAGGCTTCCATTGCATAGGAAAGTGCAGTGATCTTCCGGGTAAGATTTTCGGAAAACAGGATAACGATGATAACAGTAAGGAGCAAGAAAATAAGGACAGTGATCAGTAAGGCACGGATCAGGATGTGCGTGTTGCCCTGAATATAGCTTTCCGGGATTTCGGTAACATGAAGCCAGCCATTGCTTAAGGTGCAGCAGTTATAATATTTGTCGCCGCTGTGAAAAGAAGAATCTGCATTTCCTTTGAGTTTCTGAAACTGTGCTTTGGAAATTCCGGATAAATTCAGTGAGGATGTATTTTTTGCTGCAATCTCTCCGTGATCTGTGAGAATGTAGCTGTATATGCGGGAATCCAAAGCAGCAGGCTGCAGATAAGTGGTAAGCTCTGAGGTGTCCAGAGCAATGCCGTAGGCGTATTCCAGAATACCGGTGGCCTGATTTTTCAGTGCCCGGACGCAGAGGATCACATCGGCAGATGATTTTTTTGTGGACAGTATTTTAGGCAGAGGCATATTGGAAACCGGTATCCAGACAGAGGAAAAGCCTGAACCGGAAACAATATTTTTATCCAGACCATATGCAGAAAGCTCATCTGTGGAAAAGAAGTACAGGCTTTCTTTTGAACCGAGCTGATCGGGCTGCAGAAAAACATATATATGGAAGAAATCGAATGTGGATTTATACAGCGAAATATTGTTTTTTACAGTGGTGAATTTTTTCAGTGCATCTACTTATTAGAGGAAGGCTGATTTAGGGAGTACATTTGAAACTGTATGGTATCTGCTACATTTTCAACCTGACCGAGGCGGTCGTTCAGCTGAGAGACCAGCTGCTTGTCAGTCATTACGGCAGAATCGATGATACGATCTCTGGCAATGTTATAGGAAATGTGATAGCTGATGAAGGTCAGGGAAATCAGAGGTACCATAGTTGCGATCAGAAATGCGAGCAGGAGCTTATAGCGAAATGAGGAAAAATGGGTGGGATACATTTGTGGAATTTCATAGTACATATTCTCCTTTATGTCAAAAACAAATTAATGAAACCGAATTCAGCTGTGAAAAAAGCCGTTACAAATATAGATTATATAAAAGGATTATAAAAAATTAACAACAAAAATACAAGAGAACGAAAAATAATATTAAATAAATCATAAAATATTGTATTTAGAATGAGGGGGCTCTCTGGTATCCTTTAAACCATCAAAAACAGGTGTGGACAAACACGAAAATGTCCAGAAAGGAAGAAAGATATGAAGAAAAAAGTAATGAGTGCAGTTTTGGCAGCAGCGATGGTTGTGGGTATGGCAGGTAACGTGGTTACTGTTTCCGCAAAGGAAAAATATGATCTTACCTTATACAGCGTCAACACCACAGACCCGGATTTTGAGGACTGGCTTGCAAATGTGAAGATGCCACGGGCCTGAACATTAATGTAATTGCGGCACCTACAGATACAGATACCCGTCAGCAGAAGATCACCACAATGCTTTCCACAGGAGATACTTCCGTGGATGTCATTGAGATCAACGATGAGATGAGCGCGGCATTTAAAAATTCCGGATGGCTGGAAGGACTGAACGATACAGTAATGACAGATGATATCGCTGATCAGTTTGCCCAGGGATATGTAAAGGATATGATCACAGATAAGGACGGAAACATCGTCGGTGTTCCAGGCTATACAGGATATCTTGCATTCTGGGTAAATCAGGAGATCATGGATGAGGTCGGAATCAAATCCATTGATACAAAAGAGGATTTCATGAAGTATATGAAGGCTGTTTCCAAGGACGGAAGATTCGGCTACGGCGGTTCCTGGGAGAAAACCTATGCATTTAACGAGCTTGCACAGTTTGTAAACATGTTCGGCGGCGATTATTTTGACTGGACCAAAGAGGAAAACAAGGAAGCAGTTCAGTTCCTTCACGATCTGGTTGCTAATAAAGAAACATCCATCGAACAGATTGCAGATAAATATGACCAGATGAATCCGAAGATCAATGACGGAAAATACGGATGCTGGTTCATGTGGGGCCTTGGAACAGATTATGCAAAGGCAGATATGCTTGGCGCAGATAAGATCCACATGGAAATGGTACCGGATTTCAGCGGCAAGGGAGAGCGTGCGATCTTTACAGATTCCTGGAGCTATGTTCTCAACAAAGCATCCAAGAATAAAGATGCAGCTGTGAAATTCCTCCAGTATATGGCTGATGAAGGCGGAATGGAAGCTTCCTATAAGCATTTGACAGATATCCTGCAAGAAGGATGTTGCAGAGAAGGTAGTTCCGGATTCTGACCCGGCAAAAGAAATGTACAGCAGATATGCAAATGAATGCAATGTACAGGGACGTCCGATGGTGGCACAGACAATGGAATTTATCAGCGATATGGGAACAATCTTCCAGTCCTGTATGAAAGACGAGATTACAGTTGATGAGTTCTGCAAGAAGGCTCAGGATGTGTAGATATGTATAAGTAAAAGATATAAAAAAACAGCAATGTAAAGCAGAGGTAAAAGTCTGCTTTACATTGCTTGATGAACAGGGAGGAAAGTTCCATGACAATAAGCAAAAAAATATGAAGTGGATACCATGGCTTTTGATCCTGCCGGTTGTACTGATTCGAGGTTTTACAACAGTATATCCCATTCTGATGACTGTGAAAAACAGCTTCTTTAATATCAGTATCCTTGCAGGTATCAATGAATTTATAGGCTTCAAGAATTACCTGAAGGTATTTTCTGATCCTAAAGTGCTCACATCGATCAGCTTTACGGCAATATTTGTGGTTGCTTCCATGATCTTTCATGTGATCCTCGGAGTTATCCTGGCACTGATCCTGAATATGAAATTCAAAGGCCGCCGTTTTCTGAGGACCATCGTGCTGATCCCGTGGCTATGCCTGCAGTAGTAGCCGGTATGGCTGCAAAATGGGCATTTAACAATGATTATGGTCTGATCAATGATTTTATCCGCTGGTTTGTACCGGGTTACCAGAACAGCTGGCTGATCAATACAGGTACTGCAAGAGCAGCGGTAATTGCAATGGACCTGTGGAAGGACCTTCCGTTCTTTGCAATTCTTGTACTTTCCGGACTTCAGTTTATTTCCGGCGATATCTATGAGGCAGCAAAGGTAGACGGTGCAAACGGGATCCAGAGCTTTTTCCGGATCACACTTCCGCTGATCGCAAAAAATGTCCTGACTTTATGTATTCCGTTCACACTCTGGAGACTGACAACCTTCGATCTGGTTTATTCCATGACATCTGGAGGCCCTGGAGAGGATACTGCGCTGATCGCATACAGAATCACAACAGAAGCATTTACAAATCTAAACGTAGGATATGCTTCGGCGCTGGCTATGCTGCTGTTTGTTGTAATGGCGATCTTCAGCTGGCTGAATATACGTGTTATGAATAAGTTTGACAGTTAGGGGGAATTATCGTGAAGAATACAGGAAAATATAATGTTTATCATGGAGTGGTAGCCGTTGGAAGATGGGTTCTGTTTGCAGTTGTGGCTTTTCTGATCCTGTTCCCGGTTTACTGGATCTTTATTTCTTCGATCACACCGTCAGGAGAACTGTTTAAAACACCGATCGATTATCTTCCGGATCATCCCACACTGGAAAGCTATAAATTTCTGATACAGAATGTAGGACTGCTTTCAAAGATCGGAAATACAGTTCTGATCGTAGGCATTACACTTGTGATCAGTACCGTGCTGTGTGCAATGGCTGCCTATGGCTTCTCAAGATTTAACTCAAAGGGAGTTTCTGTTGCATTTGCGTTTGTTCTGGCTACCATGCTGATCCCTGAGGTTGTCACAGCCCGCCCGCTGTATGAGTTTATGCAGAAGGTAAAGCTGTATGATACATATCCGGGACTTATCCTTCTTTATATCAGTACCGTTATACCGTTTACGGTTCTGATCCTCAGAAACTTTGTCGGTGAGATCCCGATCTCACTGGAGGAGGCAGCTGCTATTGACGGCGCATCTTTTTCACAGAGACTGTTTACGATCGTTCTGCCGCTGATGAAGCCGGCAATCGCTACGGTTTGCATTATCAACTTTATTACCTGTCTGAATAACTTTTTCACACCGTTGTTTTATTCAAATGGTATTCAGGTACTTTCTGTTTCCATCGTACAGCTTCCGTTACGTGACAACATGTATGGAGTTCCGTGGGATCTGGTCAGCGCCATGGGATGGATCATCCTTCTTCCGATCATTATCTTTGTAGCTGTTTTTGAGAAACAGATCATGGATGGTATCATGGCAGGTGGAGTAAAAGCGTAAATATAATATTTTTTAATTTCCAAAAGAGAGGAGAAAACAGATATGTATCAGGCATTTACAGGCGGACTGGGAGGGATCGCACTTGCAAAGCATGGAAAAAGCCGTGCGATCAACGCAGAAAATCCTCATGGAGAAAAAGGCAGAGGCGGTATGGCTGCAAGTCATCTGGGACCGTCCAGAAAAGGAAGCCCGTGTCTCAGGGATATTGAGCCGGGAACTGTGGTAACTCTGGCAGAAATGGAAGGACCGGGACAGATCAATCATATCTGGATCACCGTTGATAACAAGACTACAGAGGCAGATTGCTTTGTACTGAGAGATCTTGTAATCCGTATGTACTGGGATGACGAGGAAACTCCTTCCGTGGAAAGTCCTCTGGGTGATTTCTTCTGCTGCGGATTCGGAAGGGAATGTTTTGTAAATTCTGTTCCGGTGGCTGTTGTTCCAAACAGGGGCTTTAACTGCTATTTCCCGATGCCGTTTAAGAAGAAAGCAAAGATCACACTGGAAAACCAGCATGCAAATAAAATCCCGGCTTTCTTTTATCAGGTAGATTACTGTCTCTATGATGAGCTTCCGGACGATATTGCTTATTTCCATGCGCAGTGGAGAAGGGAACGGTTGACAGAAAAAACAAAAGATTATACAATTTTGGATGGAGTAAAAGGAAAAGGCCATTATATAGGAACCTACATGGCACTTACCACACTGGAACGTTACTGGTGGGGCGAGGGAGAAATGAAGTTTTATATTGACGGAGATGAGGAGTATCCGACCATCTGTGGAACAGGAACGGAAGATTACTTTGGTGGTTCCTGGAGTTTTGCCAAACAGGTGGATGGAAAAACCGTGGAACAGAATTATAACACGCCGTATCTGGATATCCGTATTATTCTGCCCATGACGAGCTGATCCACAATTTTTATCATAATGATGACTGCCCGCCAATGAGAGGCTTTTACAGATGGCATTTACAGGATCCAATCTGCTTTGAAGAGGATCTTCGCGTTACGATTCAGCAGATAGGCGTCGGATACCGTGGCCTGTTTGAACGACAGGATGATGTGGCAAGTGTAGCGTACTGGTATCAGACACTTCCTCATGCACCGTTCCAGCCGTTGATGTCAAAAGAGGATAGATGGCCCAGATAAAAAGGGTGGTAGAGATTGAAAAAACAGGTATTTTGCGGGGTATTTGCCCTGGCTCTGGCAGTGACAGGATGTGGAGTCCAGAAGAAGGAGGCTGCATCTGATATTGTGCCGGAGAACAGACAGGAACTGACGATCCTTCATGTGGATGCAGGCACAGAAGGCTTTGATTCTTTTATCAGCCAGGCGGAAAAAGATCTTGGAATAAAGATCCATATTGAAAAATGTCCGGCCAATGCGGACAATCGCCAGGCCAAAATAGCAACTCTTCTGACATCAGGAGATGATTCTGTTGATCTGATCACAGTAAATGATGAGATGATATCCGAATTTAAACATAAGGGATTTCTTCTTCCGTTGGAAGATACGGTTATGACAGAGGAGACAGCGGCGAATTTTCTGCAGGAATACCTGAAAGAAATATGCATGTCAGACGGACATATTTTTTCGGTACCGTTCAGGATGGATATCATGGCATTCTGGGTGAACCAGGAATTGCTGGATCAGGCTGGTCTGGACAGACTCTCCTGTCTCAGTGATCTTGAGATCCTTCAGAAAAAGCTTCAGAATACGGGAAAATATGCATATGGGGATGCATGGGAGATTTCTTACATATATAATAGTATCAGCGAGTATGTCGATTTTTCGGAGGAGATTATACAGACTGGACGGATCCGAAAACAAGAGAAGCGGCAGAATATATGAAGCGAATGCTGGATACAGGATGATATCAGAGGAGAATCTGATCGACCAGCATGACCAGCTGAATGAAAAATTTATAAACGGCCAGTATGGATGTATGTTTATGTATACCGGTGTGTTGAGTACTTTTCAGAATGCAGGCGTGTATGGAAAAGATAAGATCCATATGGCACCATTTCCGGAATTTGACGAGAAGGTGACCAATATCGCAACCTGGCAGTATGTACTGAATAAAAATTCTGATCATAAAGAAGCAGCTCTGAAGTTCCTTCAGTATGTGTCCGGATATGAGGCCAGTAAAAATTACGGACAGCTGATAAAAATGTGTCCGGCAAGACTGGATGTGATCGAGGATAAGAATTTTGATCTGGATGGCATTGAAATGATCCGGCAATATCTGAAAGATTATAAGCTGAAAGCAAGACCACTGTGTGCCGATTCCATAGAAGCCGTTTCGTCCATGGGAACGGAATTTCAGAAATATATGCTGGGACAGAAAACAGAAGCGGAATTTTTTGCCGGGGCACAGAACTGCATAGACCAGTATTACAAAAAAGCATCGTACTGATGCTTTTTTGTTTTGAAAAAATAAGAACTTTTTTTCAAAACATATTGACAAATATTTTACATGGTGATATCTTAAAGACTGTAGATGTTAGCACTCCACTAAAATGAGTGCTAACAGATGTAAAAAAAGAATCAACATCCGTCAGGAAAGAATAAAAAGGAAAGGAGATGGATTCATGGAAGAGGTGTTGAATGAGCGCAAGCAAAAAATCTTAAAAGCAATCATCAAGACCTATATGGAAACCGGAGAACCGGTTGGTTCCAGGACCATTTCCAAGTATGCGGATCTCAATGTCAGTTCCGCAACGATCCGAAATGAAATGTCAGACCTGACAGATATGGCTATATCGTCCAGCCTCATACCTCAGCAGGAAGGATTCCTTCAGATAAGGGCTACAGACTTACGTCAATGAGTTGATGAAGGAGAAGGAAGCGGAGGTCGCAGAGCTGCGAGATCTGATCATTGAGAAGACAGATAAGATGGATAAGGTGCTTAAGAAGGTTGCGAAGGTTCTTGCTTCCAATACCAACTATGCTACCATGGTTTCCGTTCCGCAGTACAGCGGCAACAAGGTCAAGTTCATCCAGCTGTCGAGGATGAGCGAGCTTCAGCTTGTGGCAGTGGTTGTCAGTGACAACAACACAGTCCGGAACCAGATCATCAATCTGGATGAGGAAATGGACGACCAGACGATCCTGAAACTGAATCTTCTTCTTAACACCAATCTCAATGGGATTCCAATCCAGGATATCAACCTTGGGATGAATCGCCAGACTGAAGGAACAGGCAGGCAGCCACAGCGGTGTGGTGGCAACGGTTCTGGATGCAGTGGCAGCCACCATTCATGTGGAAGAGGAAGATATGGAGATCTATACTTCAGGTGCAACTAACATTTTCAAGTATCCGGAGCTTGCCGATAAAGAGAAGGCAACGGAGCTGATCTCCGCATTTGAGGAGAAGCATGAACTTGCCGATCTTGTAAAAGAACAGATGTCAGATGGAGAGAATACAGGAATTCAGGTTTACATCGGTGATGAGATGCAATCCAGACCATGAAGGACTGCAGCATTGTAACTGCCAGATATGAACTGGGAGACGGAATGTACGGAACCATCGGATCATCGGTCCCAAACGAATGGATTATGAGAATGTAGTGGACAGTCTGAAGGAACTGAAGAATCATCTGGATGACGTTTTGAAAAAGAAGAAAACTTAGAAAGGCGGTAGAAAAAAAAGTGTCGGAGGAAACAAAGAAAACATCCGAAGAGCAGGAAGCGGAGAAGGAAATCCCCGTAACTGACGGAGATCAGGAAGAAGAAAACCTGACACCGGAGGGAGAAGATCTGCCGGAGGAAGAAAATAATACTCCAGGCGAAGAAGCTGCCTCAGAGGATAAAAAAGAAGAAAAATCAAAAACTTCCTTCTTCGGAAAGAAGAAAAAAGATAAATCTGAGCAGAAGGTGGAGGAACTTACCGATCGCCTGAAGCGTACCATGGCTGAATTTGATAATTTCCGTAAAAGAACGGAAAAAGAAAAATCCAGCATGTACATCATCGGAGCAAAAGAGATCGTTGAAAAGATCCTGCCGGTTGTGGATAACTTCGAAAGAGGTCTTGCACAGGCACAGGAAGGTGATGCTTTTGCAGATGGAATGAAAATGATCTACAAGCAGCTTACCACAACACTGGATGAGCTTGGTGTGAAGCCGATCGAAGCAGTGGGAAAGGAATTCAACCCGGATTTCCATAATGCAGTGATGCATGTGGAGGATGAAGAGGTTGGAGAGAACATCGTGGTGGAAGAATTCCAGAAGGGTTACACCTACAAGGATTTCGTAGTACGCCACAGTATGGTGAAGGTTGCGAACTAACTGACAACAAACTTTATTTTAACAGATACAGACTAAAACAGGAGGAAAAAATCATGGGAAAGATTATTGGTATTGACTTAGGTACAACAAACAGCTGTGTAGCCGTAATGGAAGGTGGACAGCCGACAGTTATCGCAAATACAGAAGGCGCAAGAACAACACCATCCGTTGTAGCATTCACAAAAACAGGAGAGCGTCTGGTAGGTGAGCCTGCAAAACGTCAGGCAGTTACAAATGCAGACAGAACGATCTCCTCTATCAAAAGAGAGATGGGTACCGATTACCGTGTAACCATCGATGACAAGAAATATTCTCCACAGGAGATCTCCGCAATGATCCTTCAGAAACTGAAAAAAGGATGCAGAGGCATATCTTGGTGAGAAGGTAACAGAGGCAGTTATCACAGTTCCGGCTTACTTCAACGATGCTCAGCGTCAGGCTACCAAAGATACAGGTAAGATCGCAGGTCTTGATGTAAAACGTATCATCAACGAGCCTACAGCAGCAGCTCTTGCATATGGT
>ENA-OQIM01000412-OQIM01000412.1-human-gut-metagenome-genome-assembly--contig:-NODE-412-length-16302-cov-1.453539_pt1 | contig 16302 bp, 26 predicted proteins | sample MGYA00242579_ERZ504744 | MGnify/ENA primary metagenome ERZ504744 (study PRJEB26092, sample SAMD00036441) | human gut metagenome | host: Homo sapiens | study: EMG produced TPA metagenomics assembly of...
ACTTTAATTTCATATGAAAAAAATAGAGATAAGATAAAATAAAAAAATGAATTAAAGAGATTGACAGTATAGTTAGTCTATGCTAACATATAGTTGTGGTTAGCGAAGGATAACTTACAGAAGGAGTAAAGAGCTATGAAAAATAAATTCAAACGCAGCTTGATTGCTCTGGCTTTACAAATGAGTGTCATCGTTGCTGCAATATTATTCGTTTAATTGTCTTATGATTTATTTAACTTAAATTAGCCAAATTCCTTTTTCCTATCATAAGATTATTAAGTGAAGCAAAAGTTTGGTAAGATTACTTACCTTTTTTGTTTATATAATAAAAAATAGCTCGCTGAGCTATTTTTTCATATGTTCTTTAATTTTATTCATTGTTTCATCAGAAATAACATGTTCGATACGACATGCATCATTAACAGCAGTGTCATGAGATACACCGATGCTTTCAAAAATGAAGAAAGTGTATCATGACGATCATAAATTGTTGTAGCAACTTTTAAACCTTTATCAGTTAATTCAATATATCCTTTACTATCAACAATGACATATTCATCTTTCTTTAATAAACCAATAGCGCGAGAGACACTCGGTTTAGAATAATTAAGCTCATGAGCAATATCTATGGAACGAACATCCTTATTTCTTTTAGATAAAACAAGAATTGTTTCTAAATACATTTCTCCTGATTCTTGTAAGTTCATGTGCATCACCTCTTTGCATATTATACCATATTTTTAACAAGATAAGCAATGAAATCACTTTGCATAATTAAGAAAGAGGGTTGACATTAATAACGAAATGCAGTATATTCTATTTGAAGTTAGAGAAGTCTAACTATATTTTATGTCTTATAGTTAGCAAATACTAATCAAATTAGCATAACCTAATATGGTTAGCGAGGACAAATTCTTGAGGAGGTAAGTAGGATGCCGTTAACAATGTTAAATATAGGTGAAACTGGTGAAATCAAAAGAATTGGTGGTAACGAAGAAACAAGAAGATTTTTAAATAATCTTGGTTTTGTTGTTGGAGCTGAAGTTTCTGTTGTTTCGGCAATCGGGGGAAATGTGATTGTTAATATCAAGGATTCTCGCGTTGCTATAAACAAGGATATGGCTAAACGTATCATGGTATAGAAAAGGGGGAAGTGTTGTGAAACTTAATGAAGTAGAAGTCGGAAGTACTGTTACTGTTAAAAGATCTTTGGTGATGGTGCTTATAAAAGACGTATTATGGATATGGGTATCACTAAAGGGGTAGAATTGTATATTAGAAAAGTTGCTCCACTTGGAGATCCTGTTGAAATTACTGTAAGAGGTTATGAATTAACAGTAAGAAAAAATGATGCGCAATGTGTTGAAGTTGAATAGGGAGGGGAAAGTTAAAAATGAATATTAAATTTGCACTTGCAGGTAACCCTAACTGTGGTAAAACAACAATGTTTAACGCATTAACAGGCGCTAATCAATATGTTGGTAACTGGCCAGGTGTTACTGTAGAAAAGAAAGAAGGAAAAATTAAAGGTAATAAAGAAGATAATATTACGGTTGTTGACTTACCAGGTATTTATTCTTTATCTCCTTATACATTAGAAGAAGTTGTCAGCCGTGATTTTCTTTTTAAATGAAGATCCAGATGTCATTATTGACTTAGTGGATGCTACAAATATTGAAAGAAAACTTATATTTAACAACTCAATTGATTGAAACTGGTGTTCCAGTAGTTATTGCTTTAAATATGGCAGATTTAATTGAAAAAAGAGGTTTAAAAATTGATACTAAACGTTTATCAATGGTCTTAGGTTGTCCTATTATTGAAACTTCTGCTTTAAAAGGAACAGGTTTAAAAGAGTTAATTGCTGAAGCTGTTAAAGTTGCTAAAAAATCTGAACATCAATTACCTCAATCTATCTTTAGTGAAAAGATTGAAAAAGCAATTGATACTGTTGTTCCAGCGTTATCTGAAACAATTACAGCTAATAAGAAAAGATGGTATGCTGTTAAAGTTTTAGAAAATGATGAAAAAGTAATGAATCATATTATATTAAGTAGTCAAAATAAAACAACAATTGATTCTTTAAGAAAAGAATTAGAAACTGAATTAGATGATGATATGGAAAGTATTATCACTGATGGACGTTATACTTATATTCAAAAATTAATTTCAACAACTGTTGAAAAACCAAAAGAAAAATTAAATCAATGTCAAGATAAAATTGATAAAATTTGTTACTAACAGAATTCTTAAGGAATTCCAATTTTCTTAGCTGTTATGTTTGTTGTTTACTATATTTCAGTAACAACTATCGGTACATTTGTTACTGATTGGACAAATGATGTCTTCGTTGTTGCAATTCAAGATGCTGTATCTGGATTCTTAGGTTCAGTTGGCGCAAGTAGTTTATTAACTGCGGTTATCGTTGATGGTATTATTGGTGGTGTTGGTGCAGTTATTGGATTTGCTCCTCAAATGGCAATTCTATTCTTATTCTTATCAATCTTAGAAGATTGTGGATACATGGTACGTATTGCTTTCGTTATGGATAGAGTATTTAGATATTTCGGTTTATCAGGAAAAAGCTTTATTCCATTATTGATTGGTTCTGGTTGTGGTATTCCTGCTATTATGGCATCAAAAACAATCGAACAAGATAATGATCGTCGTTTAACTATTATGACTGCGACATTTATTCCTTGTGGAGCTAAGTTACCTGTTATTGCTTTATTAGGTGGTGTTATGGCTGGTAAAGTTGCTGGTTGGAAAGCTGCAGGATTTATTGCTCCTGCAATGTACTTCGTAGGAATTGCTGCAGTATTAGTTGCTGCAATTATGTTAAAGAAAACAAAACCTTTCTCAGGTAAACCTGCACCATTCGTTATGGAATTACCTGAATATCATATTCCTAGTGCAAAAACTGTATTATTACATGTATGGGAAAGATTAAAAGGATTCTTAATTAAAGCTGGTACTATTTTAGTTGTTGCTTGTATCGTTATTTGGTTCTTATCTACATTTGGATTTGAAGGTGGATCATTCGGTATGGTTGAAGATACTGCTAACAGTTTAATTGCTGCTATTGGTGATTTCATCGCTCCAATCTTTGCACCTCTTGGATTTGGTAACTGGCAAGCTGTTGCTTCTTCATTAACTGGATTCTCAGCTAAAGAAGCAATCGTTTCAACAATGGGTGTATTAGCTAATGTTGCTGGAGATCCTGAAGATGCTGTAAACGTTGCTGCTGGTGTAGCTAAATGGTTCCCAACAGGAATGGCTGCTTTATCAATTCTTAATCTTTAACTTATTAGATTCACCATGTTTAGCTGCTATTTCAACTATGGCAAGTGAATTAAATGATAGAAAATGGTTCTGGTTTGCAATTGTATTCCAAAACGTATATGCTTATTGTATCTCATTAATGGTTTATCAAATTGGTTCATTAGTATTATATGGAACATTTGGATTCTGGACTGTTGTAGCGTTCATTGTTCTAGCCTTCATGTTATTCATGTTGTTTAGACCTGATCCTTATAAAGATCAAAAAACTTATTCATTAAGATCAGTTGAAGCATAATAAAATCCGGAGTTATTCCGGATTTTAATAAATTAAAGGAGGTATTATTATGGCTAATGTGATTATTGTTTTATTAATTGTTGCCTATTGTGCATGGGTCATCTATACACATTTCTTTAGAAAGAAAGATGGACATAAGTGTAGTGGTATTTGTGCAGGGTGTAGTCAATGTTCATCTCCTTTAGATGATTATTATAGAGATCAAAAGAAAATGAAAGAGAGACATAATCATGGGTAATGTAAGTGGTTCGACTTTCTATATGTTTTTAGGAGTACTTGTTATTTATTTAATAGGTGTTTCTATTTACACACTTGTTCAAAAAATTAAGAAGAAAAGAAAATAACAGGAGGTAATTATGGCTAATGTTATTATCGTTCTTATATTAGTTGTGGTTGTTGGTATTGCTTTAAAATCAACAAGAAAGCATATGAAAGGTGAAGTTCTTGTTGTGGTGGCGGTGGAGAAATCTATCAAGCTGTTGAAGATAAAAAATTAGACAAACCAATTATTAAAGAAAAAGTATTTAAAATTAAAGGTATGACTTGTCAACATTGTGTGGCTAATGTAACACGTGCAATTAATGCTATTGAAGGCGTAAGTTCACAAGTGAACTTAAAAAAAGAAGAAGCACATGTTGTCTATGATCGAGATGTTGATGATCAAGTTATTATAGCTGCTGTCAAACAAGCAGGATATGATGTTATTTAGGGAAGAAGAAATTCTTCTCTTTTTTTATAAAATGATTGATATTCATGTCTATACATGGTACATTCAACATGTATAGACAAGATATAATTGTTGCGATTAAAAGTTAAAGAAATACACATCTCATACACCAAGCACTCCAAATTCTTTAATAATGTCTATATATAATGAAGTATCTAAAAAGAGGATTTCAAAAATCCTCTTTTTTTACCAATATTTGGTATTGCTTTTTGTTTGAATATTATATTTAGGTGTATGTGGATATTTTTCAATAGATTTGTTGTTTTTGATAGACCAAGCTTTTGCTGGAAGCGTTAAAAGCTGTGGACATTTTAATTCACCATCTAGTGGTTTAATGAGGGAAATGATATCATGATAATATTTATTACCATTTGTAAGAACATAAGCTCTTTGATTTAAGAAATCTTCCTCATTAAATTGTTCTTGATTGATACTATGTTCATAGATTTCTTTACGATCTAATTCATATAGAAATTCAGACATTAAATCATGAAAAATCAAAAATATATTGATCTTTATGATTTACTAAAAAATTAATAATTGGTTCAAAAAACTTCATCTGTATTTTCGTTATTCCAATCTCCTTTTTTTAATATTCCCCAAAAAGAATTTTTAAACATTTTCATCACCATATCCATTCTATAGGATAATGAACAAGATATCAAGGAGTCCCTTTTCTAAACCAATAAACAATCCCTGTTTCATCAATATTTCCAGAGATAGGATTAATAGCGATAGCATTTAATTTAGATATTAATTTATACCAACTTTTCTTTTTTGATTTCTTTATTTAAAAAAATCAATTGCTAATTCTTTAGCAAGCACTTTTTTCCTGACTGTTTTCTATTTTTCGATTATCATCATAGCCTACCCAACCATTAATGAGGATATTAGGATTATAAGCAACAATCAAATTATCATAATCTGTACTTCCTGTTTTACAGGCAACTTTATATTTGGTTTGATAATTTTCCATTGTTGCATTTAAATAAGTTGAAAATTGTTTATTAAAGGTTCCTGTTAATAATTGATTGAGGATTAAACAGCTTTCTTTGTTTCAAATTTTGAATTCTTTGATTTTTATGTTGATAAATAGTTTTTCCTTGATGATCAACGATTTTTTCAATGGTATAAAGATGTTGATATTTACCACCAGAAGCAATATTACAGTAGATATTTGAAAGATTATAAATGTTTGTATTAACTGTTCCAAGTGCTAAAGAGGCGTTGTTTTTAGCGTTGATTCCATAGGATTTGAGAAAATCTCTAAGATTTTCTGTACCTAAAAATAAATGTGTTTTTACAGCATAAATATTATCGCTGACAGCAATAGCTTGAGCAAGTGTGATTTCTTGATAAGCATATTTTTGATGAAAATTAGCAGGAGAGTAAGTTGTATTGTTACTTAATTTAAAGGTCGTTGGTTCGCATAGAAAACGTGTAGAGGGGTTAAATCCGTTTTCTAAGGCTAAATAATAGAGAAAAGGTTTCATTGTACTTCCTATTTTGTCTAGAAGCATGTATTGCACGATTATATTGAGAATTAGCGTAATCTTTACCACCAATCAAGGCTTGTAATTGATTGGTTTTAGGATTTGCGACCGTAAAAGCGCATTGTAGATCACCTTGTATTTTCTTTTCTTTAATAAGATCATTTAAAGTATTTTGATATTCACTGTTAAAAGAAGTATAAATATTTAATCCTTTATTTAAATATTGATTATTATAAAAACCTAATTCCTCTAGTTCTTCTAAAACAGTATCCTTATAATAATAAGTAGACATATTTTCATTAAGTGAATGTTCACTTGCTAAATTAAGAGTTTGCTTTTGAGTGGCCTCTAAAATACTTTGAGTAATCATTTGATTATCATACATAGCTTTTAAAACAAGACTTTGTCTTTGTTTAGTCTCTTTTCTTTGTTTAAAATTGGTGAATAATATTGGGGACCATTGACAACTCCTGCTAACATGCTTGCTTCATTTAAAGTCAATTCTTTTGCTTTTTTACCATAGAAATACTGGGAAGCATTTTCAATGCCATAAATTCCATGTCCAAAATAGACATTATTGATATAACCTTCTAAAATTTCCTTTTTTGATAAATGCGTTTCTAATTGTAAAGTAAAAAAAGCTTCTTTTACTTTACGAGACCAAGTCTTTTCATTTGTTAAATAAAGAAGACGAGCATATTGTTGGGTTATTGTGCTAGCACCTTGAGAAGTTTTCCTTTTTAGGACATTTGTTTTTATTGCCCGGGAAATTCCGACATAATCAAACCCATGATGACTATAAAAACGTTTTATCTTCAATAGCAACAATTGCTTTTAAAAAATAAGACTAACATCATCAATTGAAACATATTGCCCACTATAATTATTGACACTTTGATAAAAAATCTTATTTTGATCATCATAAAGCTTTATGTAACGATCTTTATTAAGTTCAGGTTTTCCTACACAAAAGGCAATAATATACATCAATAAAAGAAATGTGAAGAAAAATATAAAACAATATAGAATTCTTTTTATAAACTGTCTCATTTTATCACCTGATTTATTTCTTGCCATTTTATGTTATAATATGCACGGTGATAGAATGAAAAAGAATATTAAAGTAAATTATAAGAGTATATTTAAATATGATGATCATCATGAAACAGTTCAATTTAAAAGTGATGGAATCTATGAAAAAGGATTTGATAAAGAAAAATTTACTTTCTATAACAATGATCAAAAGATAGAAATTATTTTAAAAGGTAAAGAAATGACATTAGCTAATGGACCTTCTTTATTAAATCTTTCTTATCATAGAAAGATAGGAAATCATTATCATACAGATTATGGGATGATAGAACTCTTTACAGAACTTATTACAATGGAACATGATCGTTATTTAAAAGTGAAGTATATTTTAAGTGATGGGCATCAACAATTAAGTGAAGTTTACGTGATGATGAAATATGATTTTTATGGAGAAGAAAATGAAGCAATCTAAGAAGTTATTAACGAATAAAATATTATTTTCAGGTTTATTGATTTTAATTCAATTAATTATTGTTTTTGTAGCTTTTTTGACAATTCATAGATCATCTAGATTTTTTGTCTATTTGTTCAAGCTTATTAGTGTTCTTGCTGCTTTATATATTATAAATAAGGATGATGCAAGTGCTTATAAGATTACCTGGCTTGTTTTAATAGCTGCTGTACCTTTTGTAGGTGGTGTTCTTTATGTATTTTTAGGAGATAAAAACCAAGTCAAAAGGTTACAACTTGCTTTTTTAAAACAAATAAAGAATCAACGTATTATTGAAAATGATATTATAGAAGAAGTAGCTGATCCTTATATTAAAGGACAAATGAATTATTTAAATCAACAAAGATATCCTACTTATTATGGACAAGATCTTAAATATTTTTCATTAGGTGATGATGCTTTTGAACCTTTATTGGAATCCTTAAGAAATGCGAAAAAATTCATTTTTATGCAATTTTTTATTGTTGATGAAGGAAAAATGTTGAAAAGTGTTTTAGATATTCTTAAAGAGAAAGTTAAAGAAGGTGTAGAAGTGAGATTTATGTATGATGATGTAGGATCACTTACGATGTTGCCTCGTCATTATGATCGTCAACTTGAAAAAATGGGCATTAAGAGTGTGGCATTTAATCCTTTTATACCTATTTTATCTTTAGCGATGAATAACCGTGATCATAAAAAGATCGTGGTGATTGATGGTGAAATAGGCTTTAGTGGTGGATTTAATTTAGCAGATGAATATATTAATCAAAGAGTTAAATATGGGCATTGGAAGGATTCTGGGTTAATGATTCATGGTCCTGCTGTTAATTCGCTTACGAAGATGTTTTTAGAATCATGGAATGTAGCAAGAAATACAGAAGAAGATTATGAAAAGTATTATGTGCGCTCTCATCAAAAATTTGAGGTAGATGGCTATGTAACTCCTTATGGAGATTCTCCTTTAGATGATGAAATGTAGGTGAAATGTTTATTTAAACATGATCAATCAAGCGTATGATTATTTATATATTACAACACCTTATTTAATCTTAGATGATAACTTACAAACAGCATTGATCAATGCTGCTAAAAGAGGAGTCGACGTACGCATCATTACACCAGGAATACCAGATAAAAAAATTGTTTTTAGAGTTACACGTTCATATTATCAAACATTGATCAAACATGGTATTCGTATTTATGAATATACTCCTGGATTTATTCACGCTAAAAAACTTTTTAGTGGATGATAAATGTGCAACAGTAGGGACAATTAATTTAGATTATCGTAGTTATATCTTCATTTTGAAAATGGAATTTATTTATATAACAATAAAATATTAAAAGATATTAAGAAAGTATTTTTAGCGACAGTAGAAAAGTCTCATGAAATTACCTTGGATGAAGTTGTAACTGGTAAATTTATGGGTTGGTTTGAAGCAATTTTACGTGTAATTGCTCCATTACTTTAGGTAAAAAACATTGACTTTATGCACTCTTAATGGTAACGTATAAACGATTAAATATCTTTTTTAAGGAGGTAAAAAATGGCTGTAAATAAAATTGAAATTGCGTTGAAAGAAGCACTAAAAAAAGCAATGGTTAAATGCAATTTTGTAGAAGATTATGAAATAAATCAAATCACAATAGAAATACCAAAAGAAAAAAGTCATGGTGATTATTCAACAAATATCGCTATGCAACTTACAAGATTACTTAGAAAGAATCCAAGAATGATTGCAGAACAATTAATCGAAGCAATTGATAAAGAGGAAGCAAATATCGATTCTATTGAAATTGCTGGTCCAGGATTTATCAATATGTTTATGAAAAAAGATGCTTTAACTTCTATTATTAAAGAAGTATTAGCAGAAAAAGATGATTATGGAAAAAGTGATGCAGGAAAAGGAATTAAATATAATGTTGAATTCGTTTCTGCCAATCCAACAGGAGATTTACATTTAGGACATGCTAAAGGGGCAGCAGTAGGAGATAGTATTTGTCGTATTATGTCAGCTGCAGGATATGATGTTACAAGAGAATATTATATTAATGATGCAGGAAATCAAATTTATAATTTAGCTTTATCTTTATATGCAAGATATAGAGAAGCTTTTGGTTTAGATTTTGAATTACCTGAAGATGGATATCATGGTCAAGATATTAAAGATATCGCTGTTAAAATCAAAGAAGAAGTTGGCGATAAATATTTAAATGCAAATCATGATGAAATGATTGCTTTCTTTAGAAAAGAAGGAACTAAATTTGAATTACAAAAAATTAAAGATATTTTAGCGGAATTTAGAGTTCATCATGATGTTTGGTTCTCTGAAACTTCTTTATATGAAGAAAATAAAGTAGTTCCTACAATTGAAAAATTGAAAGAAAAAGGATTTACTTATGAACAAGATGGGGCTTTATGGTTTAAATCAACTGAATTTGGAGATGATAAAGACCGTGTCTTAATTAAATCTGATGGAAGTTATACTTATTTAACTCCTGATATTGCTTATCATTTAAATAAATTAGATAGAGGTTATGAATATTTAGTAGATTTATTAGGAGCAGATCATCATGGTTATATCAATCGTATGAAAGCTGCAATTCAAGCTTTAGGTTATAATAGTGATCAATTAAATATTGATATTCTACAAATGGTAAGAATGATGGAAAATGGTGAAGTTGTTAAAATGTCTAAACGTACAGGAAATGCAATCACTATTAAAGATTTAATTGATGATATTGGTGTTGATGCAACTCGTTATTTCTTTGCCGCTAAAGCAGCCAATACACCTTATGATTTTGATTTAACATTAGCTAAATCTAAATCAAATGATAATCCAGTTTATTATGCACAATATGCGCATGCTAGAATGTGTTCTATTTTAAGACAAGCAAAAGAAAATGAAATTACAGTTGCAGATCATTTTGAATTATTAATTAATGATAAAGAAATGGCTTTATTAAAACATATTAATGAATTCAGAAATGAAATTGCGGATAGTGCAAAATCTAGAAGCCCACATAAAATTGCAAATTATATTCAAAGACTTGCACAATTATTCCATAGTTTCTATAATGATTGTTATGTAATAGATAAAGAAAATGTTGAATTGTCTAAACAACGTTTAGCTTTAGTTGAAGCTACACGTATTACTTTAAAAAATGCATTAAATTTAATTGGTGTTGAAGCACCTGAAAAAAATGTAAGGAGAGATAAAGATGGATAAAAATAGATCAATGGTTGATGTTGCTTATGAATTAATGTCTAAAAAGAAAAAAGCAGTTAACTTCTATAAATTATGGCAAGAAGTAAGTGAAGTAAAAGGGTTTGAAGAAGATGAAAAAGATGAAAAAGAATCTTTATTCTATACAAACATCACTTTAGACGGACGTTTTATTACAGTTGGTGAAAATAACTGGGATTTACGTTCTCGTCATAAATTTGATGAAGTACACATTGATATGAATGACATCTATACTGATGAAGATGAAGAATCTGAAGAAGTAGAAGACGATGTAGATAGTACAATCGAAGATGATTATAATAACTAAGAGGCAAGGCCTCTTTTTTAATAAAATCCTTGCTTTCAAATAAAAGTAGATGTTCTTATTAATGAAAGGATTATTTTATGAATAAACGACAAACAAAGATTTTAGAATTACTCACACAAAATAAAAAAATAAGAAGTTACAAAACTTTCTGAATTACTAGGAGTTTCACAAGTTACAATTCGTAAAGATTTAGATGCTCTTTCAGAAGTGGGTATGTTAATTAGAGAACATGGATATGCTACTCTTAATAAAAGTGATGATATGAATATTCGTCTTGCTTATCATTATGAACAAAAACAAAAAAGTAGCTAAAAAAGCAGTAGAAGCAATTCATGATGGTGAAACCATCATGATTGAATCAGGTTCATGCTGTGCTCTAGTAGCTTTAGAAATTGCAAAGACAAAAAAAAGATGTCACACTGATTACCAATTCTGCATTTATTGCAGATTATATTCGTAAACATACAGCTATTAAAATTATTTTATTAGGTGGAGAATACCAACATGAATCTCAAGTGATGGTAGGACCAATGATGAGAAAGTGTGCAGAAGCATTTTTTGTGGATAAACTCTTTATTGGAACAGATGGTTTTAGTATTGATACAGGATTTACAGGAAATGATTATATGCGTTGTGAAGCTGTTAAAGATATGGCAAGACAAGCAAGTCATGTTATTATTGTTACTGAATCAGATAAGTTTCATCAAAAAGGAGTTTCTAATTTAATTGAATTTACATCAAGTATCATGTATTATACAGATCAAGGAATTCCTCAAGAAGTTGAAGAATATTTTAAAGAAAAACATATACAAGTTGAAAAAAGTTTGATCCTAAGGTTTCCTTAGATTTTTTTGTAGCAAAAAATGTAAAGGAAAGTTGCTGGTGATAAGAAGTAAGAATGTTATAATTTTTCTAGGAGGTGACAATAATGCTTAATGAAAAGATAGTGTATTATAGAAAGAAAAACATGCTTACGCAAGAAGAACTAGCATATCAATTAAATGTTTCAAGACAAACAGTTACAAAATGGGAAACAGGAACTATTTATCCTAATATTGAGTATTTAATAAAACTTTCAAATCTTTTTGGTGTTTCAATAGATTATTTAGTTAAAGAAGATGATTGTTTAACATTAGAAACTCATAAAATTGAAATAAGTGAACTTGCATGCTTTCTTGTGAAAGCCAAAAAGGCAACGTATGCAAATAAAACTAATAAAGTCAATTCTTCAAGAAAAGAGTCTCATGATTATTCATATCAAGAGAATAATTATACTTATTTAGATTCTTTCTTTGGTGCGGAAAATTTTAGTGGACAAGAAATTGTTTATAAAGATGAAAACCATGTTGGTCTATGAATTACTATGGAAGGGTTATAGAGGAAAACTTTAATGGTGATTTTTTAAAAGAAGCTTTATTACAAGTTGATGAAGAATTGCCTTTTAGAGGTCCTTTATTTTATCAAAAAGGGGAGTATCTTTACTTGTTGCGTATTCAAGGAAAAATTGATTTTTTTCAGGGTGTTGAAGAAATATATTATCAAACATATAAAGTTTATGAAGGATTTATACAAGGCGGAATTGTGAAATAAATAATGACAAATATTTTAAATAAAATTTTTAATATACTCTTAATGAAGAATGATTATTTCTAAAACAGGAGAGAGTATATGAAAAATTTAGAAAGAAAAGATATTTTAAAATGTGAAAAAGCATACTAAAAATAAAAAGTGTTTTTAATAATTCACAGCTTGTATTAAATATTTTATATGATACAAGTATTAAGTATAAAAATAATAAAAGCTATCCTCGTTGATAGCTTTTTAAATACTTAAAAAAACAATCAATGCCTTTATCTAAAAAGATTTGTTGGTAATCTTTTAAATCTTCTTCATGATAAGCTTGGTAAGTTTTTAAAGAATATTCTTTATTCAATAAATCATATTTTTTTCACCAAATTGATGAAAAGGAAGAAGTTGTACCTTTTGAATATTTGATGCTTTTAATAAATCACTGATTCCTTGAGCGTCTTCTAAAGAATCATTAAAATCAGGAATAACAGGAATGCGTGGTAAAACATTAAGTTGATGTTGAATAGCCCATTGAAGATTTTCAACAATTAAATCATTATAAACACCTGTTCCTTCAAAATGTTGAAGTCGATCATAATGTTTTACATCAAAGAGTAAAAGATCAAATAAAGGGGCTAGTTTTTGAAATGTTTCTTGTTGAATATATCCCGTTGTTTCAATGGCGACATGGAGATTTTTTTCTTTAAGAGATAAAACAAGCTTTTCTAGAAATTCAGGTTGTGCCATACCTTCCCCCCCAGAGATAGTTACACCACCATTAGATTCTTCATAAAAATCAATATCTTGCATGCAGACATCCACAATTTCTTGAATTTCTTTAAAGTCTCCTTCATGACTTAATGCTTTAGTTGGACAATGATTGACACATTGTAGACAGCCAATACATTTATCATGATTAAAGATCATATGGTTTTCTTTTTCGGTAATTGCTTGTTTTGGGCAGTTAAGTAAACATTTCTTACAATGAGCACATTTTTCAAAATCGTAAAGTATTTGTAGTTTATGTAATTGGGATTCAGGATTTGAACACCATTTACATTTTAAAGGACAGCTTTAAAGAAAACAGTCGTACGAATACCTGGACCATCATGAATACTAAATTTTTGTATATTAAATATTAATCCTTTTTCCATAGTTTTTCTCCTCGCTAATATCCTAACATATCTTTTTATAAGTTTCAAATGAAACTAAAATTGTTTATTTATGAAAATAATGTTGACTTATTTTTGCTTATTATATAATTTAATTGCAAAAGAAAGAATAAAAACTTACGAATGAAAGTTGAGGAAAGAAAAATGAAGAACAGTGAACACTTTGGTGAACTTACATCAAGAATGAATCATTTTAGAGAAGAAGTCTTAGATAAAAAACCATATATCTGTGCAAAAAGAGCACTCCTTGCGACAGAGGCATATAAAGAACATTTAAATGAACCGCCAATTATGAAAAGAGCGTATATGTTAAAAAACATCTTAGAAAAGATGCCTATTTATATTGAAGAAGATACTTTGATTGTAGGAAATCAAGCTTCATCAAATAGAGATGCACCCATCTTTCCAGAATATACAATGGAATTTGTGATGAATGAACTTGATCTATTTGAAAAAAGAGATGGAGATATTTTCTATATTACTGAAGAAACAAAAGATGAATTAAGATCTATTGCACCATTTTGGGAAAATAATAATTTAAGAAGTAAAGGAGGCGCTTTGCTTCCAGATGAAGTGAGTGTTTATATGGAAACGGGTTTCTTTGGAATGGAAGGGAAACTTAATTCTGGAGATGCGCATTTAGCGGTAGATTATCAACAAGTTTTACAAAAAGGTTTAAAAGGATATGAAGAAAGAGTTAAAGATTTAAAAGAAAAACTTGATTTATGTATGCCTGAAAATATTGATAAATATCAATTTTATAAAGCTGTTTTAATTGTCATTGATGCAGTTAAAACATTTGCAAGACGTTACAGTGATCTTGCTTTAGAACTTGCAGAAAGTGCTGATGGGAAACGAAAAGAAGAATTAGAAGAAATTGCACGTATTTGTAAGAAAGTTCCTTATGAAAAAGCAGAAACTTTCTATGAAGCGATTCAATCAACATGGTTTATTCAATTAATTCTACAAATTGAATCGAATGGGCATTCTTTATCTTATGGACGTTTTGATCAATATATCTATCCTTACTATAAACATGATAAAGATCTTCATAATATAACAGAAGAACAAGCTATTGAATTATTAGATAACTTATGGATCAAAACTCTAACAATCAATAAGGTGCGTTCACAAGCCCATACTTTTTCAAGTGCTGGAAGCCCAATGTATCAAAATGTAACCATTGGTGGACAAACACCTGATAAAAAAAGATGCAACGAATGAACTTTCATATTTAGTATTAAAATCAGTTGCCCAAACACGTTTACCACAACCAAACTTAACAGTGCGATATCATAAAAATATGCCAAAAGCTTTTTTGGATGAAGCTATTGAAGTTATGAAACTTGGTACAGGAATGCCTGCATTCAATAATGACGAAATTATTATTCCATCATTTATTGAAAAGGGTGTCAAAGAAGAAGATGCATATAACTATTCAGCGATTGGTTGTGTTGAAACAGCAGTTCCTGGTAAATGGGGTTATCGTTGTACAGGGATGTCTTATATGAACTTCCCACGTATTTTATTAATGGCAATGAATGATGGGGTAGATATGACTTCTGGAAAACGATTCTTTGAAGGTAGTGGTTACTTTAAAGATATGACATCTTATGATGAACTCTTTAAAGCGATTGAAAAAGGAATGCGTCATTTGACACGTATGTCAGTGATTGTTGAAAATGCGATTGATTTAGCACTTGAAAGAGATGTTCCTGATGTTTTATGTTCAGCCTTGACAGAAGATTGTATTGGTCGTGGAAAAACAATCAAAGAAGGTGGCGCTGTTTATGATTTTATTTCAGGGTTACAAGTAGGAATTGCGAATATGGCAGATAGTCTTGCAGCTATTAAAAAACTTGTCTTTGAAGAAAGAAAAATCACACCTGAAGAATTATGGAATGCTATTTTAGATGATTATACAAGTGAAGAAAGTCAAAGAATTCAAGAAATGTTAATTAATGATGCACCTAAGTATGGTAATGATATTGATGAAGTCGATCAATTAGTAGTTGATGTTTATAATATTTATATTGATGAAATGAAAAAATATCCAAATACTCGTTATGGAAGAGGTCCAATCGGTGGGATTCGTTATGCTGGTACTTCAAGTATTTCTGCCAACGTTGGACAAGGTTATGGCACAATGGCTACTCCAGATGGAAGAAAAGCACATACACCTCTTGCTGAGGGATGTTCACCAGCTCATGCGATGGATAAAAAAGGACCAACTGCTGTGTTTAAATCTGTTTCTAAATTACCAACACATGAAATTACTGGTGGTGTTTTATTAAATCAAAAGGTAACACCTCAGTTATTATCGAAAGAAGAAAATAAAGAAAAGATTGAAATGTTGATTAAAACCTTCTTCAATCGATTAAAAGGTTATCATGTTCAATACAATGTTGTTTCTAAAGAAACATTATTAGATGCCCAAGCACATCCTGAAAAGCATAAAGATTTAATTGTTCGTGTTGCTGGCTATTCCGCATTCTTTAATGTGTTATCAAAGCAACACAAGATGATATTATTGGAAGAACTTGAACAAACATTATAGGAGAAAAGAAAATGGAATTTATAATTGATACAGTAAACTTAGAAGATATAAAGAAGCAGTAGAATATATGCCAATTGTAGGAGTAACAAGCAATCCTTCAATAGTGAAAAAACAAGTCCAAAAGACT
>ENA-OQIM01000413-OQIM01000413.1-human-gut-metagenome-genome-assembly--contig:-NODE-413-length-16262-cov-2.486582_pt1 | contig 16262 bp, 20 predicted proteins | sample MGYA00242579_ERZ504744 | MGnify/ENA primary metagenome ERZ504744 (study PRJEB26092, sample SAMD00036441) | human gut metagenome | host: Homo sapiens | study: EMG produced TPA metagenomics assembly of...
CGCGAGTTCCTCGACAGCTTGCCGCCGAGCATCGCGTCGTCGTCACCCTCGAGGACGGCATCTTGGACGGCGGCTGGGGCGAGCGCGTGGCGTGCTACCTGGCCTGCACGCCCGTGCGCACGCGCACCTTCGGCATCGCCAAGGGCTTCCCCGACCGCTACGACCCCAACGAGCTGCTCGCTCAGAACGGCATGACGGTCGAGAACATGGCCGCCGAAGCCGTAAGGCTACTCAACGAGTAAGAAAACCTCCGCAAGGGAAGCATCCCTGCGGAGGTTTTTATTTTCGCGGCGCGATTATCTCAATCTGTAACATCTAGGGCCCGAATTTCCGTCTAACTGTTACAGATCTTGACAAGACGTCTTAGTCCCTGGCCTTTGTCTCAATCTGTAACAGATAGAGACCTTTTGTCCGTCCAGTTGTTACAGATCGAGACATTCGAATTCCCCTGAAGAGAAAATCTCGATCTGTAACAGCTAGAACCCATTTCCTCGTCTACCTGTTACAGATTGAGACAAAACAACGAGACCGGCCGCCCCGCAAAACGCTTTCTTAGCTGTAATAATCAACGTTTGCCCAGATAAAGCCTACCAAAATAAACCTGTCCCTTTTTGGTAGGTAGAATTACCCATAAGACAAGTATGTTTCTGAGTTATTTCGTGTTGACCCATTTGAGCCGGATAGGGTATAACTCTACTCAACCGCTAGGGATTTTATTGAGAAAGGTGTTCTACCATGAGCAAGAACCTCTCCCAGCAGGTCGTTCTCGACCGCCGCGGCTTTGTCGCCGCCACCTTCGCAACCGTCGCCGGCCTTGGTCTTGCCGGCTGCTCTGACACCAGCGCCGAGGCCGACAAGGCTCCGCCGCCTCCTCCAAGAGCTCCGAGGATACCGAGCTTCCACCACGCTCGACGCCAAGGCATTCGACAAGCTCGTCGACAACGGCCCCAAGGCCGATGACGATGCCATCGCCGCCAGCACCTGGGCCACGGCCGTCAAGGACGCCGGCGTCTTTAAGATCGGTGGCGTTCAGACCTCCACGCTCTTCTCCCTCCTCAACGAGAAAGACGGTCAGACCCGCGGCTTCGATGCCGGTATCGCACAGCTCCTGTCCAACTACATTCTGGGCGAGAACAAGGTCGAGATCACGCAGGTGACCTCGGACACGCGCGAGTCCGTCCTGCAGAACGGCCAGGTCGACGCGTCTTTGCCACCTACACCATCACTGACGAGCGCAAGAAGCTCGTCTCCTTTGCCGGTCCCTATTACTACACGCAGCAGGCCATCCTGGTGCTCGCCGATAACGACAACATCAAGAGCGTCGACGACCTGGCCGACAAGAACGTCGCCGTCCAGTCCGGCTCCAACGGCCCCGCCATCCTGGAGGAGTTCGCCCCCAAGGCCAGCCAGCAGGAGTTCAAGACCGACGAGGAGGCCCGCCAGGCACTCCAGCAGGGCCGTGTTGATGCCTACGTCATCGATAACAACATGCAGCAGAGCGCCTGGTCCGCGAGCCCGGTAAGTACAAGATCGCCGGCAAGCCCTTCGGCAGCAAGGAGCCCTATGGTATCGGCCTGCCGCTCGATTCCGACGGCGTCGCCTTTGTCAACGACTTCCTTAAGAAGATCGAGGACGACGGCACCTGGACCGAGCTGTGGCAGATCTGCATCGGTGACCGTACGGGCGACACCAATGTTCCCGAGCTGCCCGAGATCGGCGCCTAGGCAGCGAGCCTGGTAACGACCGCAACGAAACCATACGGAAACGCATGATGCGCTTTATTGCGGTAAACTGTTTCCTCACTGAGTTGTCGGGGGCTTCCGTACACACGGGAGCCCCTTTCCTTACCGGCGGGAGGTCCGCATGAGTCTCTCCGAGCTCTGGTCGCTCTATGGCCAGAACTATATCGACGCGCTGCTAGCAACCTGGGGCATGACGCTTGAGTCGTTTGCCATCGCCATGGTGCTGGCCGTCGCCGTCACCGTGATGCGCGTGTCGCCGCTCAAGCCGCTGCGCGTCTTTGGCGACCTGTATGTTCAGGTCTTCCGTAACATCCCCGGCATCGCGCTACTCATCATCGTCGTCTATGCGCTGCCGCCGCTCAAGGTCGTCCTGCCCTACCGCACCTGCGTCATCGTCGCCACAGTGCTCTTGGGTTCTGCCTTTGGCTCCGAGAACTTTATGAGCGGCATCAACACCGTCGGTGTCGGCCAGGTGGAAGCCGCCCGCTCGCTGGGCATGAGCTTCAGCCGCATCCTCGCCAAGATCGTGATTCCGCAGGCGCTGCGCTCGAGCGTGTTGCCCATGACCAACCTCTTTATCGCGGTCATGCTCACCACTGCGCTCGGCAGTCAGGTACCGCTTAAACCGCAGGAGCTCACCGGCGTGGTGAGCTACATCAACACGCGCTCGCTCGGCGGCGTCGCCGCGTTCTTTATCTCGGCACTCGGCTACCTGGGCACGGCCTTTGTGGTGAGCCACATTGGCAACTATATCGATAAGAAGGTGAGGATCCTCCGATGAGCAAACATTCCTCCCCTGCACTTACCATGCGCGATGCGCTCTACGAGGCTCCCGGCCCCAAGATGCGCGCCAAGATTCGCATCGGCACCGCCATCTCGCTTGTTGCCGTCGCCGCGCTCGTTGTCCTCGTGCTGCAGCGCTTTTATGTGACCGGTCAGCTTTCGGTCCACTATTGGTATTTCTTTACGCACCTCACTACCTGGAAGTTCTTACTTGCCGGTTTTGAGGGCACGGTAAAGGTCGCGCTCACCGCCGGCGCTATCGCGCTGGTACTGGGTCTGGCCCTCATGCTCGGCCGCACCAGCGACATTAAGCCGCTGCAGCTGGTCTGCCGCGTGCTCACCGATTTCTTCCGTGGCGTGCCGAGCCTCCTGTTCATCTACTTCTTCTTTTTGGTGTTGCCCCAGTACAAGATCGCGCTGCCGTCGTTTTGGATGCTCACACTTCCCGTCGCGCTCGCTGCGGCCGGCGTACTGGCCGAGATCTTCCGCGCCGGCGTCAACGCCGTACCGCGCGGCCAGGTCGAGGCCGCTCAGGCACTCGGTCTCTCCAAGGCTAAAATCACCTTTAAAATCGTGCTGCCGCAAGCCATTCGGTTTATCATTCCGTCGTTGATCTCGCAGCTTGTGGTCGTCGTCAAAGACACCACCGTCGCCTATGTAGTGAGCTACCCCGACCTCATGCAAAACGCCCGCGTGCTCATTACCAACTACGACGCGCTCGTGTCGGTCTACCTGGTTATCGCGGTCATCTACATCCTCATCAACGTCGCGATCAACAAGGCCGCCGTCTACGTCTCGCACAAGACCGGCGCGACCATCATTCGCTAACGATTTACCATTTCGAGTCATAAGGAGCCGAGCACCATGCACAGAGCACTTCTTCTACCGGCAATCAGCCGCTGATTGAGCTCAAGCACGTCGATAAGCACTATGGCGATCTGCACGTCCTCAACGACATCAATCTCTCGGTCGACCGCGGCGAAGTCGTCGTCGTGATCGGCCCCTCGGGCTCGGGCAAGTCGACCATGTGCCGAACCATCAACCGCCTGGAAACCATCGACTCGGGCGAGATTCTCATCGAGGGCGAGCCTCTGCCGCAGGAAGGCAAGGATCTTGCCCGCATGCGCGCCGAGCTGGGCATGGTGTTTCAGCAGTTCAACCTGTTTGCACATATGACCGTGCTACAGAACGTCATGCTGGGACCGGTCGACGTGCTGGGCGTCTCCAAGGATGAGGCCCGCGAGCGCGCCATGGACCTGCTAGGCCGCGTAGGCGTCGCCGAGCAGGCCGATAAGGTGCCCGCACAGCTCTCGGGCGGCCAGCAACAGCGTGTAGCCATTGCCCGCTCGCTTGCCATGCAACCCAAGGCCATGCTCTTCGACGAGCCCACGAGCGCTCTTGATCCCGAGATGATCAACGAGGTGCTCGAGGTCATGGTCCGTCTGGCCCAGCAGGGCATGACGATGATCGTCATCACGCACGAGATGAACTTTGCCCGTCGCGTGGCGACCGTGTCGTGTTTATGGCCGATGGCCAGATCGTGGAAACCGGCACGCCCGACGAGTTCTTCGACCATCCCCAGACCAAACGCGCCCAGGACTTCCTCAACTCCATCAAGGGCCACTAACCCAATTGCCATGTTCGCTCGCCATGACCATCCAAACTCGAAAGCAACACCTATGATCGGAACTCGCACTTCATCGTCATACACCCCGCACGTCGACGTCGATCCCGCCGACCGCCCGCTCATCCTCGTCGCGCCGCGCTGGGAAGAGGCGAAGCCGTTTTTAAGCGAGACGCTCTCCCCCCAACGAGGAAATCGCAAGTGTCTTTGTCGATGCCATCCTTGCCGCCGGCGGCCTGCCGCTGCAGATGTCCATCACCGAGGACATTGAGGTCATCCGCCATTACGTCGATATCGCCGACGGTATCGCTATTCCCGGCGGCCCGGATGTCAACCCCAAACGCTGGGGCGATGAACGACCCTACGACCCCACCCTCTGCTGCGAGATCCGCGATAGCTTTGAGTTTAAGCTGGTCGGCGAGGTGCTCCGCGCCAAAAAGCCGCTCTTTACCACCTGCCGTGGCACGCAATTGCTCAATGTCGCCACTGGCGGCACCCTGTGCATGGACGTGCCGAGCCTGGGCGCTCGCGAGGGCCGCACGCAGTGGCGCCATACCCACGTGCTCAACGACCCCGTGCATCCCGTCGAGGTCGTGCCGGGCTCGCTGCTGGAGCGCGCGCTTGGCGGGCACAGGCTGATCCAGACCAACTCCGCACACCACTGCTGCGTCGATCATCTGGGTAAGAGCACGCGTTTGGTCGCCAAGCAACCGACGGCGTTCCCGAGTGCATCGAGTCGAAGGCCAGCCATTCTGCTTGGGCGTGCAATGGCATCCCGAGTACACCTGGCAGACGCTCGAGACCGACTTTAACCTGTGGAAGTCGTTTGTCGAGGCAGCGACCAAGGTAAAGCAGGCCCGCTAGTTCGCGAACCGCACAACAGACAAGGGCGCCCCGCCGGCCACATGGTCCGGCGGGGCGCCCTTTTGCCTGTACGCGGCTGGCACGCAGCCCAAGGCTCACAGCCTCTTACTCGGCCACCTCGCGCAGGGCCGACATCGTAGCCGCATATTGCTGCTGCAACGCATGCATTCCCGCGCGAGCGCCGTCAACGGCATCGGCGCCGCGCAGCGCCTCGGTCACCACGACCGCCGGCTCGTACAGATTATCGAATCCCAGGTTCTGGCTCACGCCCTTGAGCGTGTGAGCTGCCATAAACGCTTCCTTGGCGTCTCCTGCCGCCATGGCGGCCTCCAGCTTGTCCATGCTCTCGTCATCCAAAAACTTGAGGGCAAAGCGGGCAAGCATCTCCTCGCCCATCAGCCGAGCGCACGCGTCATCATAATTGGCGCCAATCTTCTCATACGCCTCACGCATGGAAATCATGGGTTAAAACTCCTTTGGTCAAACTAAATCGTAGGAAGCGCAACGACCTCAGCAGGGCGCGCCAATGTTTCGGCAATACGGTCTTGCACCTCGAGCAGGCAGTCGAGCAGCAGCGGGTTAAAGGTACCGCACTTACCGTCCAAGATCATCTGGATCGCTTCCTCGTGCGGGATAGCATCCTTGTACACGCGCACGCTCGTCAGCGAATCGTACACGTCGGCCACCGAAACCACCTGTGCGGCGATGGGGATATCGTCGCCCTTAAGGCCGTCGGGATAACCCTTGCCGTCCCAACGCTCGTGGTGCCAGCGCGCAATCTGGTACGCATATTCCATAAGCGCATTGCCGGCGTGATGGCGGCCCAGTTCGAGCAGCATGTCGGCACCGATCGTGGTATGCGTCTTCATAATCTCGAATTCCTCGGACGTGAGGCGCCGGCTTGTTGAGAATCGCATCGTCAATCGACATCTTGCCGATATCGTGCAGCGCCGAAGCCAGGGCAATCGTGGAGCGCTCCTCGTTGTCGAGGGAGATGTTGTCGCTACGGTGGACCAGGCAGCCAAGCAGCAGCTCGGTCAGCTTCTCGATGTTCGTAACGTGCCTGCCGCTCTCGCCGTTGCGAAGCTCCATGACGCCGGCCATGATGTCGATGAGCATGCGACTGTTCTTGACGCGCTCGTTGTACTGCTGGGACAGCAGGCTCGTCAGGCGGCGCTGTTTGGCGTACAGGCGGATGGTGTTGCTTACGCGGCGGCGCACGATACGGGAGTCAAACGGGCGGTTGATATAGTCCGAGGCGCCCAGCTCGTACGCGCGCAGAACCATATCATCGGAATCTTCGCTCGAAATCATGATGACAGGCAGATTGTCGATACCCGTTCGGCGCGACAGATCGGCCAGCACCTCAAAGCCGCTTATGCCCGGCATCACAATGTCCAGCATCACGAGCGACAACTCATCGCCATAGCGGTCGACCATGTCGAGCACCGCGCGACCGTTATCGGCCTCGAGGATGCAATACTCGTCCTTGAGCATCTCGTTGAGAATGGCTCGGTTCATCTCGGAGTCATCGACAATAAGCACCGTAGGCTTTTCGCTTTGGAAGGCCTCGATGGATTCGGCATCGGTCACGACTGTACCGGCTTTTGCCTTAGCGCGGCTCAATAATTGGACAGCCTGGCTAACACCCTCATCGACCGTTTCGCCATTAATGCGAACGCCACCAACGCATGCCGTCAAGCTAACGCGCTCATGCCCCCGGAATAATCGTGGAATGAATGGCATCGGATACTTGACGCAGGCGACGGGCAAAGTCATCAGAGGGAATATTGGGCATGACGGCCACAAACTTATCGCAGCCAAAACGCACAAGCTCGTCAGTCGAACGAACACCGCTGCGTATGGCCGTCGCCACGGCACCAAGCGCAAGGTCGCCGGCATGGCGGCCATACGTATCGTTGAAGGCCCTAAAATCATCAAGGTCGATCACGGCCACGCCGGCCTGCATACGGGCGCTACGAAGCTTTTCCTCGTAATATCGGCGATTGCGCACGCTCGTCAGCACGTCGGTGTAGACAAGGTCCTCTTCTGCGGCCTCTTGTTCATCAATCGGACGCACCATCAGCAGAACGTGAGGCTCGCCCTCAACCATCAAAGAGCGCAGGCGAGCGCGGTACTCAACGCCATCGTTGAGCAGCCGTTCCGACACCTCATCGGAACCCGCCGCCAAGGCTTCAAGACTTGACTGGCGCAGACAGGGACACCGTTCGCCGGCGAGCAGGCAGTTAGGATCGCCCTTAATCTGATCGACAGACAGCAAACGCACCACGGGGTAGTCTTCGCGACACGGGCGACCTCGGCGGCAGCTCCTCGTCGGTTAGATTGGCCTCGTGATTATTGAGCATAGGGGGCCCTTTCAGTAGTTTTGCTTGGTAGCAGTGGGTGCCAAATGTTACAAGGGTAGCACCTTGTCGATGCAGGTACGCACGTGAATACCGTTTCTTTTTCATGAGTTGGCAGACGGTAGGGCTGAAGCCGCAGCCGTAAGGTTCTGGGCGCATCTGTTAACACGGTCGAAATGTTTACGGGAAAAGCCCGTTTTGATTATTGCGGCTGCTAGAACCCTAGGACGCCACGGACGGCCTGGGCAGCCGCTACCGGTCGATCGCGCAGCCCGTTGTGCGCGCCGGGGACCGTTACGAGCGGACAGCCCAAAAGCTCAGCGACGCTCTCGTGCCGCTTCGCGGGGCGTGCCAATCGAGAGCTCGCCCAAAAACACGGCGGCCACTGTTTTCGATGCGCGGACGCGATCCCAATCGGGAACGCAGGTCATAATGATCCCGTATTCGTTTGCCATAAAGCTGCGGCCGTTGCGCAGGGCATGCTTGGCTTCCGCCTCGGTTGTCTTGGGAGCTTGAGGATCCGAATCACTGATGGCACTCAGGAAGGCTCTTAATGCCTCGAGACCTTTCCCGCAGCAATCATCTCGAGCAAAACCGGGGCCGTGCCCAGGCCAGCGCCCTCGTTTTTCACGGCGGGTTCGTGCAGCATCGCGCGCGAGACAATGGCCGGGTTTGTACGGAGAAGCTCCAGGGTCACCAGCGTACCGGCGCTGTGCGCGAGGACATTTGCCGGGGCGCCGACATGCTCGATAACGGCCTGCAGGTCGGCGGCCTGGGCGGCGAGGTCGTAGCGCCCGTCCGCGGCATCGCCGCTCTCGCCGCAACCGCGGCGGTCGTAGGCAATTACGCGATAGCCGCAGGCGAGCTCGCGGGCGATCCCGTCAAAAATGTGCCGTCGACGCAAGCGCCGTGCACGCACACCAAGGCAGGCGCATCCGACGGCACGCCCGGCTCGGCAAACTCGCGACAGGCAATCGTGGTGCCCGCATTCTCGACCGTAAAATCCATGTTGTGCCCCATCGCCTTGCACCTTGTTAACGCATTAACTGTACCCAACCGGGAACCTCTCATAGCGCGGACATCGAGGGCAGCGTGAAAAAACGAAATCTGAAAAGCACAAGCCCGAATCAGACTTTGGCACCGATGCTATGCTTAGGCACAACTGTCCCAAGGAGCATATGCCTATGTCTACGTTTTTAAATGCCAGCCCCATCTTTGGACCGGTGCGCAGTCGCCGCCTGGGCCTTTCGCTCGGTGTCAACATGATGCCGGCGTCGGGCAAGATCTGCACGTTCGACTGCATCTACTGCGAGAACGGCCTTAACGCCGAGCGCCCCTGCCATGAGCCGTATAACACGGCCGCCGGGGTGCTCGACGCACTCGAGGCCAAGCTGCGCGAGATGGCAGCCGAGGGCGAGCTGCCCGATGTAATCACCTTCGCCGGCAATGGCGAGCCCACCGCCGCACCGGAGTTTCCGCAGCTATCGCCGGCGCCATCGCACTTCGCGACCAGCTGGCCCCGAACACCAAGATCGCCGTGCTCTCCAATGGCACGCGCGCTGACCAGCCGCTGTGCACGATGCGCTCATGATGGTCGACGACAACATCCTCAAGCTCGATACGGTCGACCCGGCTTTTATCCAGCTGCTCGACCAGCCCGTTGGCCCCTACGACGTCGAGCACCAGATCGAGACGTTCGCGAGCTTTAACGGCCACGTTATTATCCAGACGATCTTTTTGAACGGCGAGTACCAGGGCAAGTCCCTCGATAACACTGGTGAAGCGTACGTCGGCCCTTGGCTCGCGGCGCTCGAGCGCATTCGCCCGCAGGAGGCGACCATCTACACGGTGCGCGCGAGACACCGGTCGCCGGCCTTGCCAAAGCAGCGCCCGTGGTGCTCGACACAATCGCCGCACGCGTGCGCGCGCTCGGCATCCCCTGCCAGGTGAGCTACTAGCAGAACCGCACAGACTACCCGGTACTTGGCTGATGGGGTGGGCTATACTAGCTGCGAATGAAAGGAAGTTAGCCATGTTTGACAATGGACTCGTGCCCGGCCGCAACGACGCTTGCTGGTGCGGCAGCGGCAAAAAATATAAGAAATGCCACAGTGCCTTCGACGAGCGCCTCGAGCGCCTGTGGGAAGAGGCTGGGAGGTTCTGCCCCGCACGCTCTACAAGACGCCCGCCGATATCGAGGGCATCAAGCGTTCGGCCGCCATCAACGTAGGCGTGCTCGACTACGTGGGCGAGCACATCGCCGCGGGCATGACCACCAACCAGATCGACCAGATGATCTACGACTACACCGTCGAGCATGGCGGCACGCCGGCCGATCTCAACTACGAAGGCTACCCCAAGAGCGTGTGCACCTCGATAAAACGACGTGGTCTGCCACGGCATCCCCTGCGATACGGACGTGCTGCACGAGGGCGACATCATCAACGTGGACTGCTCTACGATCTTGGACGGATACTTTAGCGACTCGAGCCGCATGTTCTGTATCGGCGAGGTCTCGGCCGAGCGCCAGCGCCTGGTCGACGTCACCCGTGCCAGCGTGGAGGCGGGTCTGGCCGCCGTCAAGCCGTGGCTGCCGCTCTCCGTTATGCCGAGGCCGTGCAAAAGACGGTCGAGGACGCTGGCTTTAGCGTGGTGCGCGAGTACGGCGGACACGGCATTGGCAAGGAGTTCCACGAGGACCCGTTTGTGGGCTTTACCACCGAGGCGCCCGATGTGGACACCATCATGGCCCCGGGCATGGTCTTTACCATCGAGCCCATGGTCAACGCCGGAGCGCCCGACATCAAGATTAGCAAGGGCGATGGTTGGTGCGTGCGCACCAAGGACGGCAGCGATTCGGCCCAGTGCGAGGTACAGCTCGTGGTGACCGAGGACGGCTACGAGCTGCTCAGCTGGTAGCCGCGGATGCGCCGGATGCTGACGGGCACGCTCGTCTTGCATCCGGCGTTTTTGTTTGAACGTTTTGTCTGATAAAACCTGCCAAAATAAACCTGTCCCTTTTTGGCAGGTTAAGCGGAGAGGAATTCTCTTGAACATCTTGGTTTTGCTGCCCGCCAACGATCGTCACCGCGCAATCCTCGAGTCGAGCGCTCCGGGCGAGGACTTTATCTACACGAGCGCCGACGCCGTCACGCGCGAGCAGGTTGCCGACGCGACGTGATCCTGGGCAATATCGACCCTGCCCTGCTTACCGCATGCGAGCACCTCCAGCTGCTGCAACTGCAGACCGCGGGCTATGACGATTACTTGGCCGCCGGCACCGTGCCAGCCGACGCTAGGCTTTCCTGCTCGGTGGGCGCCTACGGCCAGGCCGTGAGCGAGCACATGTTTGCCATGGTCCTTTCCATGATGAAGCGCCTGCCCGGCTATCACGACTTGCAGCGCGAGCATCGCTGGGAGGATTTGGGGCCGGTCACCTCGCTCAAAAATGCCAACGTGCTGGTGCTGGGCGCGGGCGACATTGGCGGCCACTTTGCCACGCTCTGCCGCAGCATGGGCGCGCACGTCCGCGGCATCAAGCGTCATCCGCTCGTCTATCCCATTGTGTTTGAGGACATGGACGGTATGGACGCCCTGCCCGAGCGCCTTGCCGAGGCTGATATCGTCGCATCCTTTATGCCCAGCACACCCGAAACCCAAGGCCTGGCGAACGCCGAGTTCTTCGCCGCGATGAAGCCGGGCGCCTTCTTTGCCAACGGCGGCCGCGGCGATCTTGTGGTCGCCGACGACTTAGTTGCCGCCCTGGAGTCAGGACATCTCGCCGGCGCCGCGGTCGACGTCACCAACCCTGAGCCGCTGCCTGCGACAAGCCCCCTGTGGGATGCGCCCAACATGCTCATCACGCCGCACGTCTCCGGCTGGTTCCACCTGGCAGCCACGCTCAACAACGTCATAGACATCGCCGCGGAGAATCTGCGTCACCTGCAGGCCGGCGAGACCCTGCGCTGCTGGATCGAACACTAAGAATTACGCCGTTTTACAAACGGCGTAATGAGCCGACGCTGCGAGCCCGTCTGGACGGCAATCTGCCTTTCAACTTCGGCGGCATGACAGAAGGTCAATGCGCCTTGTTTCAAGGCACCTTGCTCGCCCAGACGGGCTCTCGCTGACTTTTGTTCAACCTGTAGGGACTGGCTGGCGCGGCCCTGCCTGGGGGCATTCGCTGACTATTATTCGGCCAGTGAGGTTTAGAGCTATTTGAGCGTTGTTAGATAGTTTCTTGCGTCTTCTACGCTCATTGCTGCGACGGGTGCGTGTGAACAGAGTTTGACATCGTTGGTGACCAGTAGATCCGCCTGAGCGCGTATCGCTGCCGCAATGATTAAATCGTCTTCGTAATCGCTATGGAGCTCACGCTGTCTGCTCGCCATCCAGATGTCGCTCAGGTCACAGGCACTGGCGTGGCAAGCTGCGACAGCACGCTAAGACAATCCCATGCAAGCGAAGTCGCTACCGTAGCGGCATACTGGGAAAGCGAACCGTGCTCTCGCCGATACCATGCCTTATGTTCGCTTGAAATCAAATAAAACAGGTCTTTGGACGATGTCGCCGCATACAGCAAATCAACCTGCGCCGTGCATGCATCGCGTAAAAACTCAATCGCCACCGAACGACCACGTCGTGAGGGAATGAAGTAATCGAGCCACACGTTGGTGTCAATCAAGATGCGCTTTGGAGTCTCACTCATAGAGCCAGCTCATCTCCTCGCCATAGCGATCCGCATAGGCATTCCGTTTGAGCTCTTCGTCGTCCGATGGCTGAGCCTTGACATATCGATTCCCGACTCACAGCAAGCGGCAGCGAACAGCTTCGACCCCTGATCCATAAGCTCGAGCTTACGTTTGGCGGCCTTTTCGCGCTCGCGCTGTTCCGCCCGGGCACGACTGGGCAGCAGGATATCCTCGAGCGCACCGGGGCGATCGGCCAGCGATGCTGCAAGCTGCCAGAGCGCTCGCACCGCTTGGCTCGGCGTCATACCGGCCTTGGAGAGAGCGGCGTCCCCACTCCTTTTAAGATCGGCATCGAGACGTACGTTGATCTGAGCGGCTGTTGTGGTCATGACCCCTCCTTAATACTTCAAAATATCATAAAGCTCTATGGTAGATACGTAAAGCATGTATAGCATTTATAAGCATTAGCCGTACTCTGTACACAAAAAGCCGCCGAGGCGCACTGCACCTCGGCGGCCACGTATCGCAGATCTAGTTCGGTTTCACCCTTTGCATTCGCCCAGATAAAACCTGCCAAAATAAACCTGTCCCTTTTTGGCAGGTTTTAGAGTTCCACGCTTTCGGCGCCGTTGATGGTCAGGTCACGCTCGTAGAAGGCGATGAGGCGCGGATGGCGTACATTACGTCGCGCACGCCGCCGGTCTCGTAGCTCGAGTGCATGGCAAGCTGCGGCAGGCCCACGTCCACGGCATGCATGCTCGCCTGCATATTGGACAGATTGCCCAGGGTAGAACCGCCGGCCATATCGCTCTTGTTGGCAAAGGCCTGCGTGGCACGTCGGCGTCATCGCAAATGGCCTGGAACACCGCGCGGCTAAAGGCGTCGGTGCAGTAGTGCTGGTTGGCGGCCTCCTTGATGACGATGCCGTCGTTAAGCACAACCTGGTTGCGGGCGTCGCACTTCTCGGCGTGGTTGGGGTGCACGGCATGCGCGTTGTCGCAGCTCACGAGCATCGAAGCGGCAAGGGCGCGATGATACGACTCGTCGTCAAAGCCCAGCGATCCGTTGATGCGGCGCAGCGCGTCGGCCAAGAACGTCGACATGGCGCCCTGCTTGGTCTCGGAGCCAACCTCCTCGTTATCAAAGCAGCAAAAGACCGAAACGTCATGCACGTTCTCGCACCCAAAAATGCCTGCAGCGAGGTGTAGGCGCAGGCCAGGTCGTCGAGCTTGGGCGTCGAGATAAACTCGTCGGCCCAGCCCCAAATGCGCGCATCCTGACGATTGACCAGGAACAGATCGCGGCCCAGAATCTGCTCGGGCTCAACATCCAGTTCGTCAGCGATCAGGCATCGAAGTCACCCTGCTTAAGGTCGCCAGCGCTGATGAGCGGGCACAGGTCAACGGCTCGGTTGGGAGCAAAGCCCTCGTTGACGCCACGGTTCATATGGATAGCAAGGCTCGGAATGATAGCGACCTCGCGCTCGGTGGCGAGCAGGCGGCTCTCAATACGGTCGCCTTCGCGCACCAACACGCGGCCCGCAAGCGCCAACGGGCGGTCGAACCAGGTGTAGTCGATCATGCCGCCGTAGGCTCGGTGTTCAGGCGCAGCGTCTCGCCCGCGCCGTCGAGCTCGGGCACGGCCTTGACCTTAAACGTCGGAGAATCGCTGTGCGACGCCGTGAGTTGAAAATGATAGTCACCGGCAACGCCGTCCTCGCCCCACGTCGCGGCCAGGTCCTCGCCCACCTTAAAGGCAACAACGCTCGAGGTGTTGCGCTGCGTGTAATAACGCCCGCCCGGCTCGATGTCCCACGCCGCATTCTCGGGCAGGTAGGTAAAGCCCGCCTCGTCGAGCTCGGCCATAATGGTCGCCGCCGTATGGAACATGCTGGGGCATGCCTCGATAAAGTCGATAAGATCGTTGGCGGCCTCGATATCATCGGCCGTCACATGCGCGCGCTCGGGCGTTTCCTGATCCGTCATGCTCTCCCTTTCGCTGGGCTGATGGTCCCCTCCAGCATACCCCGCCACGCCAGCGTCGCACTCTTCATTCCGTGCTTAATTCCGCGCCGCTCACCAAGTTGAGCCATCATGCCCGCGCTCCTTTTGCGACAATTGCGCTAACAGGACGAGAGGAGCCGTCATGAAGCCACGTAACATTGCCATCGCCTGCGGTGTCGCGGGAGCCGCCGTCGGCCTTGCCGCTGCCACCGGTATCGTTTATCACAAGCAAATCAAGTCCGCCGCGTCGCTCAAACGCTTGACCGGCTACGCGGATGGCTATGACCTGTACGCAATCGACATCGCCTACGACTACGATCTTGATCGCATCATCGCCGCCGGCGTACGCGACGACCAGGCTACATTGATGCCGTAGTGGCGCAGGTGCTGCCCGGTGTGCCGGCACATGTCCAGGCGCCCCAGTTTGCCTGCAGCGCTTTTGTCGCCGTAGATGCCGAAGGCCGCGTGCGCACCGGTCGCAATTACGACTTAAGGACGACACCTCGGCGCTGCTGGTGCGCAATCACCCGCGCGACGGCTATGCCTCCATCGGGTTTGCCGCCCTTAACAACCTGGGCGATAACACTCCGCTTGACTCCGTCGCCGGGCGCGCCGCCGCACTCATGGGCCCGTTTGCCCAGCTCGACGGTGTCAACGAATGCGGCGTGTCCATTGCCGTGCTCACCCTGGATTCCAAGCCCTGTGACCAGGACACAAAGCGCCCCGTCATCAATACCTCGCTCGCCATCCGTCTGGTACTCGACCGCGCGGCTACCACGCAAGAGGCCGTCGACCTGCTTTCCGTCTACGACATGCACGCCATGGCCGGACGCGATTACCACTTCTTTATCAACGACGCCGCCGGTGACGCGCGCGTAGTAGAGTGGGATCCGCGCGATCCGGACCGTGCTTTCAAAGCGACTCCTGTACGCCAGGTTACGAACTTCTACGCCTGCTATGGCAACGAAGTGTTGCTCAACCAAAAGAATGGCGAGCTGGGCCATGGTAAAGAGCGCGCCGTCGCAATCGCCGATGTCCTTGACGCCCATGTCGGCGCCCAAGACGAAACGATTGCCTGGGAAGCCCTGCGAGCCGCAGCGCAAGAGCCCAATCCGGAAGACATCACCAGCAATACGCAATGGTCGGTCGTCTTTGACAATACCGAGCCCGCTGCCGCCATCACGCTGCGCCGCCACTGGGGCAACGTCGATGCCTTCGCACTGTAAGGAGCCAGGCCCGTCGGCCTTACGTTCCCTGACGTTGCTTACATTTCTATACGCTTGAGCTAACACGTTTTACCCCCGTATCAACAGTGTGCGGGGGTAAACTTATGCGCATGTTATAACTTGCCCGGAAGGATTCATCATGCTTAGGATCGGTCTTCTTACCAGTGGCGGCGACTGCCAAGCGCTCAACGCCACCATGCGCGGCATCGTCAAAACGCTTATGACCAATAGCGAAGAGCCTATTGAGATCTATGGTTTTGAGGACGGCTACCAGGGCCTTATCTACAGCAGGTTCCGCGTCATGACGCCCGCCGATTTTAGCGGCATCCTCACCCGCGGCGGCACCATCCTGGGCACGAGCCGTACGCCGTTCAAGCGTCTGGACATTCCCGAGGCCGACGGCGTCGAGAAGGTGCCCGCAATGGTCCACACCTATCATAAGCTGCAGCTCGACTGCCTGTTTATGCTGGGCGGCAACGGCTCCACCAAGACCGCCAACCGCCTGCGCGAAGAGGGCCTCAACGTTATCGCCCTGCCCAAGACCATCGATAACGACACCTGGGGCACCGAGTTGACGTTTGGCTTTACGAGCGCCATCGACGTCGCCACCAAGTGCATCGACGACATCCACACCACTGCCTCGAGTCACGGCCGCGTGTTTGTCATCGAGATCATGGGCCACAAGGTTGGCTGGATCCCGCTGTACGCCGGCGTCGCGGGCGGCGCGGACGTCATCCTGATTCCCGAGATCCCCTACGACATGGATAACGTCATCAAGACCATCGAGCATCGCATGGAGACCGGCAGCCGCTTTACTATCGTGGCCGTCGCCGAGGGCGCCATCTCCAAGGAAGACGCGGCGCTGTCCAAGAAGGAGTACAAGAAGAAACTCGCCGAGCGCACGAGCCCGTCGATCGTCTACGACATCGCCAAGGAGATCGAGGCCAAGACCGGTCGCGAGACCCG
>ENA-OQIM01000414-OQIM01000414.1-human-gut-metagenome-genome-assembly--contig:-NODE-414-length-16258-cov-1.819726_pt1 | contig 16258 bp, 23 predicted proteins | sample MGYA00242579_ERZ504744 | MGnify/ENA primary metagenome ERZ504744 (study PRJEB26092, sample SAMD00036441) | human gut metagenome | host: Homo sapiens | study: EMG produced TPA metagenomics assembly of...
AAGTGGGGAAAGAGTTTTGGGTCTAGGTGTTCCCGCGCATCATGTAAGGAGGTGTGGCGATGGTTCAAAGCGTTGAAACCGAGCCTTCTCCGACGATGGTTCGACGCAAGCGAGCGGTGTGATGGCTGGACTGCCTCCGCTGCTGTTGGAACATACACTCCAAAAATCGACGCCAAAGGACGTATGACATTGCCTGCAAAATTTCGCAGCCAGCTGGGACCGGGCATGGTGATGGCCCGTGGTCAGGAGCGATGTGTCTATCTGTTGCCCCAATCGGAATTTCGCCGGATCGCATTGCAGATCCAGCGCACATCCATGGGAAACAAGGCTGCACGTGATTATTGCGTGTGTTCCTTTCCGGCGCGGTTGATCAGGAGCCAGACAGGCAAGGACGTGTGCTCGTGCCGCAGATGTTGCGCGATTACGCGAATTTGGGAAGCGACATCGTGGTGATTGGCGTGGGGACCGAGCGGAGATTTGGAACAAGCAGGCATGGGAGGAATATCTCGCCGAGCAGGAGCAGGGATATTCCGATATTGCCGATGACGTATTACCGGCGGTGGAATTCTGATGACAGATGTAACGACCATACATCAGCAGTGTTGCTGCGCGACTGCGTGGATCTGGTGGTCCCGGCGTTGGCGAGGCAGGTCGATTGCGGTGGATTGCACGCTTGGTTTGGCGGGGCATTCCACGGCTTTTCTCAAAGCGAGTCCGCAAGCGCGTCTGATCGGCATCGATCGAGACACGGAGGCGCTTCGCTCGCCACGCAGCGAATGCGGATGGAAGGTCTTGCCGACCGCTTCATACCCGTGCACGCCGCATTCGACGATTTCGCGCAAGTGCTTGATGATCAGGGGATCGACCAGGTAAACGCCGTGTTCATGGATTTGGGATTGTCGAGTTTGCAGATTGATGAGACGGAGCGGGGATTCTCCTATTCTCACGATGCGCCTTTGGACATGCGTATGGACGTGACCCAGCCATTGACCGCCGAACAGATACTTGCTGAATATTCGTTCGCTGATCTGGTACGCATTTTCCGTACATATGGTGAGGAACGCTTCTCCAAGCAGATAGCCCGCGAAATCGTGCGTAGGCGTGAGATCGAACCATTGACCACATCGGGGCAGCTCAACCGATTGGTGGATGAGGTTGTGCCGCAAGCGCACCGTCCTGCGGGAAATCCCGCGAAACGTGTGTTCCAGGCATTACGTATTGAAGTCAACGGCGAGCTCGACAAATTGGCGGGGACGCTACCGCAGATCGCCAACCATCTTGCGGTGGGAGGACGTTTGGTGGTGGAGTCGTACCATTCGCTGGAAGACAAGACCGTCAAAACATTTATGAATCAAGGTCTGAAAGCTGACGTGCCCGCAGATATGCCGGTAATACCCCCGGATATGATGCCGTTCTTCAAAGAACTGACGCGAGGCGCCATCAAAGCGGCCGAGGAAGAAATCGCCATGAATCCAAGGTCGGCCTCTGTGCGACTGCGCGCAGTGGAACTGACTAGACCAATTCCTGAACGCTGGCGAAAACGATTCGACCAAGGCAATGATTACGCAAGCATGAAACGACAAGGAAGGAGGGGCTGAACGTGGCCGCACCAAGAACGATCGCATCAAACGCGGCTCCCGCAGGACGCCGGGACCAAACCGAAACCGCTGGCACCACTCGCCCTGAATTGCACGTCGTCAAAGGAACGCGGGCCGAAGGCAACAGCGTCAAGCGAGGATTCGAACAGCTCATCACATGGACGCGCACCAGAAGCACTCCATTGTTGCATCTGGTTATCGCCGTGGTGTTCCTCGGCGGATGTCTTCTGGGATCCTTAACGCTGCGTACCCAAATGGTGCAGCATTCCTTCGAGGCGAACCAGATTGAGTCGAACATTACCCGCCTGACCCAAGACGTGGAAGATGACCAGGCCAAGCTTGACGAACTTGAAGCCTCGCTGCCGAGCAAGGCCGAGGAAATGGGCATGGTGCCCCAAAAAGGCGCTCTAACGATTGATCTGAACGGCTACCAGCCAAGCGGAGACGACGCTCAGTGAATCCTTTTCACCGCACTTACGCACGTTTCCACAAGAAACTGCTTACGAAAACCATGGCCATCGGCGTCATTCTGGCGTTGATGGGCACGGCTTGCCTTATTCAATTGGCCAACATCCAGTTGATCAATGGCAAAACCATGGCGCAGGCCGCGGCGCAAAGCCGCACGATTACCGTGACTTTGAAGGCACGCGCGGCAAAATCATGGACACGAACGGCTCGATTCTCGCGCAAAGCGTGGAGCGCTACACCATCATCGGCAACCCCGAGGAAGCACAGGCCTTCACTCCCACAACCTGCACCAAACAGGCCGGAGACAACTGCCATCAGATCGATGGCAAGCCGGTAGGTGCTACCGGAGCTGCGGCGGTAGCTAGACTCCTCGCTCCGGTACTGGACATGGACGCCACCGAATTGGGTGCCATGCTTTCGGGAACAGGCCAATATGCGGTACTCAAAAAAGATGTGACGCCGGCCGTTAAGCGCAAGATCTCCAAACTCAATCTGGGCGGTATCGTCTACGCGGAACTCAGCAACGAGCGCATCTATTCCAACGGAACCCTGATGGGCGCACTGCTGGGAGGTGTCGACGGTGAAGGCAAAGGCGTAGCGGGCATCGAACAGATGGAAAACAAGACGTTGACAGGCGAAGACGGGTACCAAGTCTACCAACAAGGCAACAACGGCGTCGAAATCCCCGGAACCATGACCGAATCAAAAGACGCGGTCAACGGCTCCGATGTCACACTGACCATCGACCATGACGTGCAGTGGTACGTCGAAAAAGTGCTGAAGGAAAGCTGCACGAAATATAGTTCACCGTGGGGAGTCGCCGTGGTGCAGGACACACAAACAGGGGACATTCTCGCGCTCGCCGATAGCGACGAAATCGAAGCCGGCAGCGACCAGGCGAAAATGACGGTTTCCAGGGCCGTCAGCGAAACGTTTGAACCCGGTTCCATCGGCAAGGTTTTCACCATGTCAGGCATGATTCAGCTTGGATTGCACCAGGCATCGGATAAATTCACGGTGCCGGACCACATTACGACGAACGGGCAGACCTACAGCGATGCGACGACCCACGCGATGAGCATTGGACGCTGGCAGGCATTCTCGAGCAATCGTCGAATGTCGGCATGATCATCGCCGCGGAGAAGATGTCTAACGAGCAGCGATATGAGTTCATCAGCAAATTCGGTATCGGACAAGACAATGGGCTTGGTCTTCCCGGAGAAGCGGATGGTCTGCTGTATTCGGCCGATCAATGGGATCTGCGAACCCAGAACACCGTGCTGTTCGGCCAGGCGTATACGACCAATGCGCTCCAGTTGACGAACGCGGTTGCCGTGATCGCCAACAAGGGCGTCAAAAAGCCGCAGCGCATCATCAAGCGATCAGCGATGCCGAAGGCATTCCGAAGAGCAGAAGCCTGAAGGCGAAGCGACGCGCGTGATTGACGAGCAGGTGGCCTCACAGGTGATGAATGCCATGGAATCCGTGTCCGACCACTATTCCCAGTTCGTCAAAGTGGATGGTTACCGTGTCGTGGCAAAGTCCGGTACCGCGGAAGTTGCCGGTGCGGACGGACGTCTGTCATCGATTATCAGCGATTATTCTGCGATTATCCTGCGGATAATCCTCGTTTCGTCGTTACGGTGGTGTTGAAAGATCCGCAAGGCGGTTATGGTGGTCTGACGGCAGGCCCGGTCACTGCGGAGATTGGTGAATTCCTTATGCAGAAGTACGAAGTGCCGGCGTCAAGTCCGCGAACTGATGCTATTCCAGTGACTTGGTGAGTGTGTGAGCATGAAGAACGGAGGGGCGGAAAGATGAGCGCGGTCAGCGAATCCATGAATAGGCGAATGACGTTGGGTCTGCTTGCCAGCAGATATGGCTTTGACCTTGATCCCGCGTTCGCTACCGAAGTGACGGTCACGTCCATTGCCGACGACATCGATTCGGTGCGGCCGGGAGCGTTGTTCATGCCGTCCATGCAGGTGGATGAGCAACAGTTACGGCAGGTGCAAGCGCTTGGTGCGTATGGTGCGGTGGTGCCGCATGCGTTGCGAGGAAAAACGGATGGCGTTCAGATTCCTTTGATTTATGCCGAACCGACTGCGCAACAGTTGGGCAAGCTTGCCAGCGAGATGGCGGGCAGCCCCATCCGATTCGCTGGCGGTGTTCGCCGTGGCTGGCAGCAATACGCAAACGGTGGAACAGGGTGTGAGGGATCTCGCGGATTTCCTGCACATGCTCGGCAATCCGGTCGGCGTGATTAGTGCCGGCAATTCGCAATCGTTGGAACGATTCCTTGATCTGAACTATCCATTGTCGATTCTTGACGTGCAGCGTACGATGCTGTGTGCGCCGAAGACGGCGCCGCCGCTGTGATCCTTGCGCTCAGCGAGGAAACGTTGAATGACGATGCGTTGCAGTCGGTGAATGTTGATGTGCTTGGCTGCGACGACAAGGGTCTCAGCGAGGCTGAGATCGTCAAGTCGGTCGCACGGTTTGGATGCACTGTCGGCAAGCAGACCCACATCGCAGGTCGTACGCAGGAATCCGATGCGCTCGCAGCGCAAGCGACGGAGGCATACGGGCAGACGGACAGCAGCGCGTTGTCATTGTCCATCGCATGGTGCTTGCGGCCGGCGTACGTAAAGCCAATATTAAAAGCGCATTGCGTGTATCTCGAGATCTGAACTAGTCTCGATCGGAACGGATGCGGACGTCGAATAGTGATAATCGTAAACAACGTGAACAATATGCAGTACATCAACACAGAGGAGAAATCAGAGTGAGCAGCCCGACCATGATGCCAATGAGCTTGGAGGAAATCGCCCAGGCGGTTCAGGGACGGCTGATTGCCGGCACCGCGGCGATTGATACGCCTGTGGCCACCAGCACATTCACTGATTCACGACAGATTGTTGAAGGATCGGTATTCGTGGCGATTGCCGGAGAACGCGTGGATGGCCACGATTATGTGTCGAAGGTAGGCGCTCAGGGCGCTGTTGCCGCAATAGTCGACCATGAGATCGACGGTGCCGGAGTGCCTCAGATCGTGGTGGAAGATACGGTGCTTGCCTTGGGCGCGTTGGCCAAGCACAATATCGAACGCCGGCGTGCGTTGGAAACGCCGTTTACGGTGATTGGCATCACCGGTTCCGTCGGAAAAACCACTACCAAGGATCTCATGAAGGCGTTGCTGGCGCACATAGGACCGACGATTGCGCCGGTCGGATCGTTCAACAATGAAATCGGACTGCCGTTGACTTCGCTCAAAGTACATGCGGAAACTCGCTTTCTGGTTGCGGAAATGGGTGCCAATCATGTTGGGGAAATCGCGAATTTGACGTCGCTGGTGCCGCCGGATATTGCGGTCGTGTTGAAGTCGGCGTCGCGCATCTAGGGGAATTCGGCTCGCCGGAACGCATCGCACAAGCCAAATCGGAAATCATCCGTGGTCTTGTTCCAGGTGGTCTTTCCGTACTGAACGCGAATGACGAGCATGTGGCTGCGATGAGTGCCATCGCTCCGGGCGACGTGATGTGGTTCGGACTTCCGCAGAACAATGACGGCAAGCCGGCAATCAGCGCGCAACATGTGCATTGCGACGAATTGGACCATCCGAGCTTCATTTTGGACAATGGTGATGGCGAGCATGCCGAGGTCACTCTGGGCATTTGCGGTCAGCATAACGTTATGAATGCGTTGGCGGCTGCTTCGGTAGCGATGCATTTGGGTATGTCGATGGATGAGGTCGCGTCCGCGCTGTCTGACGTCACGGCCATCAGTCCTCATCGTATGGCTGTTTCCACGGTGCACAAGCCTGAAACATCGTTCACCTTGATCGACGATTCGTTTAATGCCAATCCCGATTCCATGAAGGCGGGGCTTGACGGATTGTTGCGTTGGAAGGCGGGTGCTGAGACCCAACCGTTCCGTATTGCGGTGTTGGGTGCCATGCTTGAGCTTGGTCCGGATGAAAAGGATTTGCATGCTGCATCGGCCGGTATGCGGTGGAAGCGACGTTGACGCGTTGCTGACGGTCGGCAGCACATCCGATGCCTCTTTGGACGCTCTGGCCGGTGCCATGGCTGAAGGTGCATCCGCTGCGGGATGTGCTTCCCATATTGATTGGTGCACGACATTGACGAGGCCGATCGTCTGGTGACGCAACTCGCCGTGGAACATCCGGCGCTGTGGTGCTGCTTAAGGGCTCCCACGCTTCCGGCTTGAGCGCTTTGGCCGAACGTTGGCAGGCCCTGGCTGCACAATAGAACAAGAATATTTGGCAAGATTCGAATAATCGAATAAACGACGTTATCTGAAGAATGTCTGACTGAAACGGAGAACATCAGGTGATTTCGCTCATCATCGGAATTGTGGTGTCGCTGGTTGTGACGATCGTGGGCACCCCGCTGCTGATTCGTTTGGTGCACAAGCTGAATTATGGGCAATACATACGTCAGGATGGTCCGAAATCCCATCTAGTCAAGCGTGGCACGCCTACGTTGGGTGGCGTGGTCATCAATTTGGCGGTTGTGTTGGGCTGGGGCTCGTCGGCGCTGTACCGCTTCGTCACGCGGGGTGAGACTCCGTCGTGGTCTGCGGTGCTGGTGCTGTTTGCCATGTTGTCGATGGGATTGCTTGGTTTTATTGATGATTTCGCGAAGGTTCGTAAGAAGCAGAGCGAGGGATTGACGGTTAAGGGCAAGTTCATCGGTCAGTTCATTCTGGCTACCATATATGCGGTGCTGGCGTTGATTCTGCCTACGAATTCCGGTTTCCCCAGTGCCAGGCCGGCATGAGCTTCATTGAGGAGCCGTTCTTCAGTTTCGAATTCGCGGGTAAGGTCGTGGCTATCGTGCTGTTCGTGATTTGGGTGAACTTCCTGATGACCGCGTGGACCAATGCCATCAATCTGACTGATGGTCTTGACGGTTTGGCAGCTGGCTCTTCGATGATTGCGTTCATGGGATATGCGGTGATCGCTTTGGAGTTCTACACCTTAAGGGATCGGGGCATGAGGCTTTACCTACGCGGTATCTGATCCACTTGATCTGACCATTATCGCGGCTTGCGCGGCGGTAGCATGCTTCGGGTTCCTGTGGTACAACTCCAATCCGGCTTCAATTTTCATGGGAGATACCGGTTCGTTGGCGCTTGGCGGCCTGTTCGCTGCCATGTCCATCGCCACGCATACGGAATTCCTCGCGATTATTCTCGGCGGCCTGTTCGTCATGGAAACGTTGAGCGATGTCATTCAGGTCGGCTATTTCAAGATGACGCATAAGCGTGTGTTCAAGATGGCTCCGATCCATCATCATTTCGAATTGAAGGGATGGCCCGAAGTCAAGGTTGTGATTCGCTTCTGGATGATTGAACTGCTGTTCGTGCTGGTCGCTTGGTGCTTTTCTATGGCGATTGGGTTGCCCGTTCCGGCTTGTGACAGTCGATGCTCGGTCTGTTGCCGTTGCGAATGAACGCAATATGACTGTGATATTAAGGCGTATGAGGTTCTGACGATCGAAGGATGATGGATATGGATATGAGCGGTAAGACCGCGATTGTGGCGGGTCTTGGAGTTTCTGGCCAGAGCATGATGGAGGTGTTGGGTTCCCGCGCCGAAAAGGTGTTGGGCGTGGATGAGAAGAAGCCTGATGCCGATCTGCACTCTTTCGACCACATTGATTGGGATCATGTCGACTTGGTGATGACTTCTCCGGTATTCAATCCGAGGACCCCGTTCATTCTCGAAGCGCAACGTCGTGGCATTCCGGTGATGAGCGAGGTCGAGCTTGCCTGGCAGCTGCGGGTGGATTGCGATGCCACTGGGCATCCTGCGCAATGGATTGGCATCACCGGTACCAATGGCAAGACCTCCACTACGGAAATGACTTCGGAGATGTTGACGGCTTGCGGTTTGACCGCACCTGCTGTCGGCAATATCGGCAAAGCGGTGTCCCATGCCGCAGTCGATCCGGCAAATGATGTGCTGTGTGTTGAGCTCAGTTCTTTCCAATTGCATTTCACCGATTCTCTTGAGTTGGATTGCGCGGCGATCACCAATATCGCTGACGACCATCTTGATTGGCATGGCGGTATCGACAATTACGCGTCCGATAAAGCAAGGTCTTCCACCATGCCAAGAAGGCGTTGGTGTACAACGCGGATGATGAGCGCGTGACCAAGCTGGCATTCGCAGCCGAAACCGCGGAAGGCTGCCGTAGGGTTGGATTCACATTGTCGGAACCGCAAGATGGCCAGATTGGCGTGAAGGACGGCTGGATCGTCGACATGTCCGGCATCGCGGGCGGTGAGGCGGGCAAGCCTGAACAGGTTGCCAAAGTTGCCGAGTTCACACATCTGACCGAGCCGATGGCACGGTATATCCGCATTTGCTCGCCGACGCATTGACCGCATTGGCGTTGGTGTTGGGACTTGGCGCGGATAAGGAGAAGGCGATCGCATCCCTGAAGCAGTTCACTCCAGGTGGCCACCGTATCCAGACCGTCGCCACCGCCACTACGGCGGATGGGGGAGCCATTCGTTTCGTTGACGACTCCAAGAGGACCAACGCGCATGCGGCCAAGGCTCGCTCAATAGTTTTGCCGATAAATCCGTGGTGTGGATTGCCGGAGGACTGGCCAAAGGCAGCAGTTTCGAGCAATTGGTGGCTGATCAGGCGCATACCATCAAAGCCGCGGTCATCATCGGCAGGGATCAGCAGCCGATGCTGGATGCGTTCAAGACGGGCGCTCCCAACATTCCTCTGACCATCATCGATCCGGCGGATAATGGGGTCATTATGGAACGGGCGGTTGATGCCGCGGGCGAGTATGTCCAATCCGGTGATGTGGTGCTGATGGCACCTGCATGTGCGTCGATGGATCAGTTCAAGTCGTATGCCGATCGTGGAAACCAGTTCGCACAGCAGGCTCAGCGTTGGGTGAACGAGCATGGAAAAGCCTAAAACCAGGCAGGTTGATAGTAGTCGTCAGAAAAAGAAGGCCGCCGTCGGAAAGCAGGTCGACGATTTTCATGGTTATGTCGGTCTGCGAAGTCTGCTTAATCCGATTTGGTGTTTTCATGGGTTCAGAACCGCGGTGATCATTCTCACCATTTTCGGTGTGATCATGGTGTTTTCCAGCTCTTCGGTAAACATGATTGCCAACGGACAGTCTCCGTGGTCCCAAGCACTGAAACAGGGGGGATTCTGCGTTCTTGGACTTATCGTGGGTGTTGCCTGCATGATGATTCCGGCGGAGCTCATCAGGAAATTCAGTTTCGTCTTCCTGATTATCGCTTTGCTTTTGCAGTCGCTGACGTTTACCCCCTTGGGCATCGATGTCCAAGGCAACAAAGGTTGGATCGGCCTTTTTGGATTTACCTTCCAGCCCGCCGAAGTCGTTAAGCTTGCGTTGTGCATATGGCTGCCGCGAGAACTGATCTACGCGCAGAAGCAGATAAACAAAGTCGGACCATATAAGGCATATCTCAAGTTGATTGCGTGGCTTGGTCTTGCATTGCTGTTGGTTGTGAGTGGCAAGGATCTTGGCACGGCATGATTCTGTTCGCGATCGCAGGTGCCGCGTTGCTGTTGGGAGATTTTCCTGGCAAATGGTTGGCTATCGTGGCATGCGGCGGTGCGGTTTTGGTTGGCGGACTCGTTATCACCAGTCCGAACCGACTCAGCCGTATCATGGCCACATACCAAACTTGCTCCGCATCCGACATGCAGGGGGTCTGCTATCAGGCGGTGCATGGCAAATACGCCATGGCCTCCGGAGGTTTGCTTGGAGTGGGCGTCGGCAATTCCGGAGAAAAATGGGGATATCTGCCGGAAGCGCACAACGATTTCATTTTCGCCATCATCGGTGAGGAAACGGGCTTTGTAGGCGCCTCTCTCGTCATTCTGCTGTTCTTGGTGCTGGATGGTGCATGCTCGTGGTGGCTTTGCAATTCGCAGGACAGGTACATCACTTTGGTATTGGCCAGCATTACCGTGTGGATCGTCGGCCAGGCATTCGTGAACATCGGCGTTGTGGTGGGATTGTTTCCGGTGATGGGTGTGCCATTGCCGTTTGTGTCCGCGGGCGGTTCGTCGTTGATTCTGTGTTTGGGCGCTGCAGGCGTAACCATCAGCATGATGAAGCAGCAGCCGCAGATCCAAGCGGAGATGCAGCGGGTCTGAGTGTCGGCTGCGACCGCAGTATACGCTACCGCGTATTGCGGTGTGCAAACGTAGATGAAATGTGAGCATCCGCGTGTGCGACGGTATGGCGCGCGGCGTACTGGGGTGCCGTGGGCTAAGCTCGTACACTATGAGCAATCAGAAGCATATCGTTCTTGCCGGCGGTGGTACGGCAGGTCATGTCAATCCTCTGCTCGCCGTGGCGCATGTGATTCGCGAGCTTGAACCAGACGCCGATATCGCAGTGGTGGGCACTGTCGTCGGCTTGGAACACGATTTGGTTCCCCAGCCGGTTTCGAACTGGAAACCATTGAGAAGGTTCCTTTCCCACGCAGGCCCAATATGGCGGCGCTGAAGTTTCCCGCGCAGTGGAAGCCGAAACGGCCAAAGTCCGTGACATTCTCACCCGTCATGAGGCGCAGGTGGTTGTCGGCTTCGGCGGATACACGTCCGCTCCCGTATATGCGGCAGCGCACAAGATGGGCATTCCGATCGCGATGCATGAGCAGAATGCCCGTGCCGGAATGGCCAACAAATTGGGAGCTCGCTGGGCGTCCATGATTGGCACCGCCTATGCGCAAACCGGCTTGAAGCCACGCAAAGGTGTTGAAGCCGAGCGTGTGGGATTGCCATTGCGTGCCGAAATCGCAGCGATAGCCCATGGCATGGAACATGACCGCATTGCCACAAGACAATCGGCCGCAGCGCAACTCGGTGTCGATCCGAACCGTCCACTGGTGGTGGTGACTGGAGGGTCGCTGGGCGCGGTGAACGTGAACCGTGCGGTGGCGGCTTCCGCTAGGGAGCTGCTGGAACACGCCCAGGTGATTCATCTGACTGGGAAAGGCAAAGATGATGAAGTGCGTTCATTGGTGTCGGTGAGCGCCGGCGAACAGGTGCTTGGCGAGCTTGGCCCGGACCATGGCAATGATGGCGATTATCGTGTTGCGCCGTATTTGGAACGTATTGATCTCGCATTCGCTTGCGCCGACCTGATTATCTGTCGCTCTGGGGCCGGCACCGTATCGGAATTGACGGCTTTGGGACTCCCCGCGATTTATGTTCCGCTGCCAATCGGCAACGGCGAGCAGCGATTCAACGCCCAGCCTGTCGTCGATGCGGAAGGCGGTCTGATGGTGGCTGATCGCGAATTCACCGCCGAATGGGTCAAACAGCATGTGCCGAAGCTGCTTGCCGATTCGGATCTGCTTGCCAAGTATGGCGACAACGCCTGGCAATACGGTATTCGAGATGCCGCCGAAGTCATGGCCAAGCGCGTGCTTTCCATGATTGACGAAAAGTAGGCTGCGGCGAACGGCAGGTGCGTTCGTCGCATTCCAAAATCCCACCCATGATCGGCCATATGCGAGACCATGGGTGAGACCATAATGGAACAAGCTAGAAAAAACATGCAAGAGGAGCAGTCGTGTCTGACAACCAGCGTGAAGCCGGTACCATCGTTCTTGATCCAACCCATGCGTCGTTCAGTCCGCAGGAAGGCGTGAATGATTTGGGGGCAACCCATTTCATCGGCATTGGAGGCGCGGGCATGAGCGTGCTCGCTGAAATGCTGCACGAACAGGGCGTTGAAGTGGACGGTTCAGATCGTGAACCCAGCGCCAAAACCGATCGTCTGCAGGGAATCGGCATTACCGTCGAATTCGGGCAGCGCGCAGAAAAACGTCGAAGGCAAACATACCGTCGTATTCTCCAGCGCCATCAAATCCGACAATCCGGAAATCGTCGCAGCATACGAAGCAGGCGAACGCATCGTGCACCGCAGCGACATTCTCGCATTGCTGATGAACGCAAAACGTGCGGTGACGGTCGCAGGAGCTCATGGCAAAACCACGACCAGTTCCATGCTGGCCCATATCCTCACCCATGCCGGTGAGGGAAATCTGGCCGATCCAAGCTATGCCATCGGCGGATCCATCCAAGGCAAGGATGGTGTGACGATTGACGGAGGCCATGCTGGTAAGGGCGACGTTCTTGTGGCGGAAGCGGACGAATCCGATGGCAGCTTTGCCAAGTATCATCCGGAAATCGCCATTGTCACCAACTCCGAAGCCGATCATCTCGACCATTACGGCACGCAGGAAAACTATCGTGCGGCTTTTTGTCAATCATGTTCAGCATGCCGAAAAATCGGTGGTGATGTGCGGCGATGATGAAGCAATCTTGCGGTATTGCGTGCTCTCGATCCGCAGACGGCCAAGCGTACGGTCGTGTATGCGACGCAGGATACGGTTTCGTTGGGTGATTTGAACGGTGCCGCGTTCGTGCATATCGAATCGGAAAGCGAAAGCGCGCAAAGCGGTGCCGAACATTTCACCTTACACATGCCCGCGGGATTGTTGGGCGAACATGAGCGTATGGTTCCGGTGACGCTTACCGTTCCAGGCATTCACAACGCGCGCAATGCCTCCGCTGCGATTATTGCGGCCGCGTTGTTGGGCGTCGATGTCGAGAACGCTGCCCAAGCCGCCACGTCGTTCCTTGGAGCTGCCCGTCGTTTCCAAGTGCGTGGTATGGTCGGCCAAGTGACTGTCGTTGATGATTACGCGCATCATCCTACGGAGATTTCGGCATTGCTGGATGCGGCGCGCGCAGGTACCCGCAGTCGGTGATTCGCGTGATCTTCCAGCCGCACCTGTTCTCCCGGACCATGTTCTTGCGAGTGAATTCGCTGAAGCATTGGCCAAGGCGGATGATGTGATCGTCACCGGCATTTTCCCCGCACGTGAAAAGCAGGAGGACTATCCGACGATTAGCTCCGCCACCATTGTGGACGAGGCGCTTAAGCTTGACCACACGCCTGCCGAGGATTGGATTCGCGGAGTGGAGGATATGCATACCGCGGCACAGATGATGACGATGCGTGCTCATCATGGCGATGTCATCTTCACTGTTGGCGCAGGCGACATCACACAGATGGACGAGGTGATGCTGCACTCCCTTCAGGCTCATCGTTGGATTGTGAGGCTGATGACGCGAAGGGTCATCAGTTCAGGTACGGGTTCGGATGGTTCCGCAACGACGCCTGAAAATCAGACGTCGCATGGTAGAACCATCCAAAGCCGGAAACACAGCGATGCCGGAAAGCAGGTTCAGCCGAAAGGCCGTTCCGTCGCTGGTGGAGCGGGACGCGCGTCTTCTTCCGGGAAGAAGACGCAGGAAAATACGGTTGAGAGTGGCAACAAAGGCAGCGTGAGTCGTTCGAGATCAGGCGATTTCGTGGACGCGCGCAATCTTGCCGGCGAGGATTTCGTTTCGAAGACATTGGAGGAAACCATAGGCACGTTGGGCGTGGTAACGCGCCCGAAGGTGGTTGATTTCAGTGCGCGTCTGAAAGAACGACGCAAGGCGAACGCGCGTGTCGTCGCCATGCGCGCGTGCGTTTCCGCTGCTGTCATTGTTGTTGCAGGCGCGTTGGTATGGCTGTTTTTCTTCTCATCGGTATTCCGTCTCGAGTCCGGCAATATTAGCGTTGTCGGCGCCAACGAATGGGTGAGTGAGTCTCAGGTGTTGGATATTGCGGGCCAGCAAGCAGGAAAATCGATTCTTCTCGTGTCGAACAATGACGTGGAAAAGAAAATCAAGGAGATTCCTGGAGTCACTTCCGCGCAATCCAAGAAAAAACTGCCCGACTCCCTTGAAGTGACCATCAAGGCGCAAAAGCCTGCTGCGATGCTCAAGACAGGCGAGGACAGCATGACCGCGGTCGACAGCAAGGGGCGTATATTGAATTCCGTCAGCGGAGCTCCGTGGAAGGAATTCCCGTCATTGAAGTGAAGGATGTCGAAACAAGTCTGAGCAATCGTTCCATCAAGGAGGCGTTGAAGATCCTCAGCTCATTGCCGGAATCGATGCGCAACTCCATCACCAAGGTGACTGCCGAAACCCAGGATTCCATCACCACGGAAATCAATGGGGGAGACCGTGTGATCGTATGGGGCGATTCATCCGGTCTCAAGTTGAAGAAAGCTGTCGTCGATAAAATCATCAATGATCCGAATGTGATCGGAGACAAGCATAACGTCGACGTGTCTGCGCCGTTGCGTCCAATCATCAAATAGTCGCGTTGATATACGAAGAACCCCGGTTGCCTTGCGGTACCGGGGTTCTTCGCGAATAGGAGGAGAGAAGGAGAAGTTCGATTATTGGAGGCCGTCAGGCGTTCGGATTGGCCTTCAACGCAGGAGCGACGGAGACCGCGGGATCGAGACGCGGAATCAGCGTGCACTGCGTGGCATGGTACAGGTCGGACTTGCCCGGCCAGACGGTACCGATAACCTCGTTGTCTTTGTTCAGCTGGTGGAACCAAGAACCGTTCTTATGGTCGATCAGGTATTCGTCAATGTACTTCCAGAAGGTCGCATACCAATCCTTGTACACCTGCTTGCCGGTGATGGTGGCCAGTGTGGCCGAGGTGTTCACGGATTCGGCAAGCGTCCAGTGCATGCGGTCGGTGACAACGGGCTTGCCGTTCCAATCGGTGGTGTAAGCCAAACCGATGGTGCCTTCGGCGTTCCAGGCGTCGGCAAGTGCCTGAGCGAACAGGTTCTCGGCGGCTTCGATAAGCTGCTGCTTGCCTTCTTCGGAACGCTGCTTGGAGCTCAACGCATACTGGGTGATGAGACGTGCCCACTCGATGCCATGGCCCGGAGTGGCGCCGTACGGCTTGAACTGGTCATCCGGCTTGTCATGGTTGCATTCGAGATCCGGCTGCCAATCGGCGGTGAAATGCTCAGGAATACGCCAGTTATTGTTGGCTGCCCATCCGACCACATGATCGATGATACGACCAGCGCGCTCGCGGTATTCCTCGTTTCCGGCCACATCGGCAACGGCAAGGAATGCTTCGGTGGTGTGCATATTGGCATTGATGCCGCGATAGGAGTCAAGCTCGGTGAATTCCGTGTTCCAAGTATCGACGGCCAGACCGATCTCGTCATCCCAGAAATGCTTGTCGTAGGTTGCCAGAGCCTCTTCGAGCAGCTCGTCCGCGTCCGGGCGGCCGATAAGCTTGGCGGAAGTGGCGGCAAGAATCACGAAAGCGTGGGCGTAGCAGACCTTGCCTGCTTCATGGTGGAGCCGTCTGCGGAAATGGACGGATACCATCCGCCGTTTTCATCGTCATGCAGCGGACCGCGCAGGCCGGCGATGGCCTTGTCAACCAGTTCTGCGGCGCCCGGCTCGCCGTGCAGGAACCCCAAGGAATACACGTGCGCCATGCGGCAGGTGATCCACGTGTGGATGTTTTGGGTCAGATCCGGATTGCCGGTATCGTCCAGCCAGTAGGAGCCACCCTGCGGGGCGGGGAAATTGTGTCCGAAATGCAGGAGCTCGTTGGTTTCCGCCTCGAGCAGGGCGTGGTTTTCTTCGGAGCCGAACACGTAGGCTTCGGGAGAGTAAGTGCAGGTCATCGATCAAGTCCTTCCTTGACGTCGTCTGCTGTGACGTGATAACTAGGTTGATGTATTAACTATGTTAACCACTTAAGCGGTTAATGCAAATCGACACGCGGAATTTGATGGTGGGATTCTGATGATTTGTGATGGGGGAGAGCTGGATTTTTCGTATGTTGATTTGACGAGGTTGTCTTGTGAAGAGGAGTACCTAAAAACGTACCTTGCATGCTGTTTAGGGTGGTAGACAGATGGAATTTGGAAGAGATTAAGCAAGCCGGAGGAGGGATTTTTGCCCACATTTTTTAGAACATCCGGCACATCGGGGGTAATTTGGAGTAAACCCAGGAATCTTCGAAAACCGTTGGAAATACAAGAAAAGCCGCCATTTCTGGCGGCTTTCAACTCGTGGAGATGCGGGGAATCGAACCCCGGTCCGATGACCGAACCCTCAGTCTTCTACGTGCGTAGTCTGCTGGCCGTGCGGCGGTTTTTCTGCCCCCATCGATGTCGCAGACAACTGATGGCGGGGCATATCTACAGTAAAAGTCCCTTGCCGGCCCTGTGGCTCAGTCGACAAAGCAAGTCTTCTA
>ENA-OQIM01000415-OQIM01000415.1-human-gut-metagenome-genome-assembly--contig:-NODE-415-length-16256-cov-6.889950_pt1 | contig 16256 bp, 16 predicted proteins | sample MGYA00242579_ERZ504744 | MGnify/ENA primary metagenome ERZ504744 (study PRJEB26092, sample SAMD00036441) | human gut metagenome | host: Homo sapiens | study: EMG produced TPA metagenomics assembly of...
CAATGCCGGATACGCGAGAACACATCAGGATTGGCCGGACCTGTCCCGTTCCAATTCCTGCCGCCGTCCACGGCCATGGAAGCTGGTCGGGGCGTAGTACAGGTGTCCGTGTCGAGTTCGGCGATGCCTTGCGGCCAGCGGTCGTTGCCGAACAGTGTGTCGTCATAAGCCAATGTCACGGAGGTGATGCCACGCTGCCGCAACGCCTGTGCGGTCCGCCCGGCAAGCGTGCCCAATCCGGCACGTCCGTTGATGTGGTTCGCGTCGGACGCTCCGGCTCCCAACAGCATGTCGCCGTTGCCTTTGAGCACCAGACGCGCGGTGCCGTCCTGGGACTGTTCCAGATAGGTCTGCGTGTCCAGGGTCTTGCCCATGTCGAGTTCGACGGCGGCCGCATACGCCGTCAACGTTTTCATGGTGGATGCTGGCGTGCGGGGCACGTCGATGTTGTTTTCCGCGGCCACGTTGCCCGACGCGTCGGCGATGGCGATGGAGAATTCGCCGCCGAAGCCGGCGGCTGAGGCTCGGAACGCGTCGGTCAGCGCGCGCGCAGCGGCCGGATCGATGGTCTTGGAAGCGTCGATGTCGGCGATCACGTCGGCCGCCTCGATCGAACGGCCGGCAGCGGCGACCGTCGAATGTTCGACATGGCGCAATGTGAGGACGCCCGGTGCGACATCGCACATGTCGGCCACTGCATAGCCGACGCACAGTGCGACGGTGGCCACGACGGAAACCGCCACCGTGATCGCTCGGCGTCGTCGCGTATAGCGGTAATCGCCAGCGTCATCCATAGCCAAACCACACCCTCTCTTCGTCATCTTTTCACCATCCGCACCATATGGATCGCCACGAAACATCTCATGACCGTTCACACCGCCGCGGGCAAGCCTCAGCCTTATGCTCGATCGGCTTCCATTCGGACTTGGCGAACACCGCCTGGAACGAAATCGGCACATAGCTCAGCATGTAGATCGGGAAGGCCAGCACGTAGGCGAGCAGCTCCTTGTTGGTGGCGCCCACGTGATCGCGTTCCGCCACGATGGTCAATGCGGCGAGTCCCATCATGCCGATCACCGATATCACAATGCCGGATGTCCAGCCGGTCAGCGAATTCAGCTGGCTTTGCCATGTCACGAAACCGCAGGCGGCGAACAGCATGCCCAACAGCACGCGTGCGATGCCGAGCACGGTGAACGGGCACAGCAGCAGCGTGAAATCGACGGCGGAGAAATCACGTTCCCTGACCGCGCGCTTGATCAACGCCGGTCCGTAATAGCGGAACACCTGCAGGAAGCCCTTGCTCCAACGCAGGCGTTGACGCCAGCTTTGCGCGAAGGTGACCGGCTGCTCGTCGTACAGGATGGCGGTGCCGCAGTAGCCGATGCGGTCGCCGTGCAGCACGCTGTCCATGGTGAATTCCAGATCCTCGGTGAGTAGGTGGAATTTCCAGCCGTTGTTGCGACGCATGATCTCCTGGGAGAACATGAAGCCGGTGCCGCCCACGTGGCAGCTGTTGCCGAGCCACATGCGGAGGCGGAAACGAAGCGCGATTCGCGGATGAACCACAACGCGGAACCGGACGACACCCAATTGTCGGACAGGTTCACGGAATTGCGGTAGCTGGTGAGGATTTTGAAACCGGCTTGGAAGCCCTTGTTCATTTCCTCGATGTAGTGCTTGTCGAGTTTGTTGTCGGCATCGAACACGAAAAAGGCGTCATACGGGTCGGATGCGCCCGACTCGTTCATCTGGTCGAGCAGATAGGTCAGCGCGTAGCCTTTGCCGACCTGCTCCTTGTTGAATCGTTCGATGACGTGGCATCCCATGTTTCGGGCCACTTCGGCGGTGTTGTCGGTGCAGTTGTCGGCCACCAGCCAGATGTCGATGAGCTCGCTCGGATAGGTTTGCGAATGCAGGCAGTCGATGAGGTTGCCGATGACGTTCGCTTCGTTTCGCGCGGAAATCAGCACCGCGTACCGTTTGTTCATCGGCGCTTCGGGGAACTTGATCGGCTTGGCGAACAGCGAGATGACGATGCAGACCGCTTGGTAGAGCATGCCGCGCCGCCCAAAACCACCAGCACGACATCAAGTACGCTCAGCAATACCATTAACGCCACCTACTTCTCGGATTGTCATCCGTTCCCTGCGATTGCGACCCGTCCGCTACCTGCGGTCCGGCTTCCGTCTGCGCTCCGTCCGCTTCCGCGGTTCCCCGCAGCGGCTTGCGATCGACCCCGTCCAACACGTGCTTCGGAATGGCGACGGTCTGCGATTCGTCGGCATCCCCGGTCTCGTCGGACCGAGTGATATTGTACGCCTGCTCCTGCAGGAAGCGCACGTCGTCGGGAATCGGCACATGCGCGCTCGACCCCTGCACGGCGCGCGGCACGGCGTGCAGGTGCTCGCTGATGACTTCGGCGCCTTCCACCAGCTTCGACTTCTTGTCCGGAACCGGATCGTCCATCAGCGGCGAATCGACCAGATCGTACCGCTTGGTGTAGGTGCGGGCGATCGTCTGGATCGAGGCGACGATAGGCAGCGCCAGGAACGCGCCGATCGCGCCGAACAGCGAGCCGAAGGCCAGGACGGCAAGGAAGGCGACCGCATCGTTGACGTCATGGTGCGGCGGGAGATCTTCGGCGCGAAGATCAGGTTTTCGATCTGCTGGTAGACGCAGATGAACGCCACCACGGCGATCGCCTGCCACAAACCACAGCTGCCCCAGGCGAACAGCACCGGCAACGCGCCGCCGATGTACGTGCCGAGCATCGGGATGAACTGCGATACGACGCCGCAGAACAACGCCAACGGCATCCAATACGGCACATGCAACGCCATCAGGCAGATCGAGGTGAAGAACGCGTTGAGCACGGCGAGGATGGCACGTGAGAACAGGAACGATGAGATCTGCGTCTGGCTGACGGTCCAGACGAACAGGAACCGGCGCTGCGCGGAGGGAGCCATCCACTGGCAGGCCGCGCGGCGCAGCTTCGGGCCGGCCGCCGAAATGTAGAACGTGGTCATGATCACCGTCATGAGGTTCAGCAGGAAGCTGAAGAATCCGGACACCGTGCTGATGGCGGTGCCCGCGAAATCCGTGACCCACGAGGTCTGGATGTTCTTCAGAATCTCACCGCCGAGACTGTTGATCTCAGGAAGCTTGAAATCCGTGTATTGCGCCACGAAATCGCAGATCTGCTGGTAGAGGCCGGCAGACCGTTGCACAAAGCGATGACCTGCTGCACGAACAGATTGCCGAACAGACCGAACATCACGCAAAGCAGGACACCCAACATCAGCAACGCGAAAATCGAAGCGAACGAACGCTTCCAGCCATGCTTGACCAGCGGAATCACCACCGGCTCCACGGCGAGCGCCAGGAACAGCGAGATGACGACGTCGATGATGAGGTATTCGATTTTGCCCCAACTGCGCCAGCAGAAGGAGAGCAGCACGATGGCGATGGCGATGTACAGCAGCGCGCGACCCAGCCATTCCGGAGGTCTGCGTGGATCGCCTTTCGCAGGGAACAGCGTGCCGAGATCCCAACGCATTTCGTCGGTATTGCCGCACTGTCCGGACGTTCCCGTCCTCTTGTCCGTATCCATATGCTGTTCGCGTTCGCTCATGGCTCCTTATTGTAGACAGGCACCGTGTACGGGCTGGAACCTATTCTTGAAACCATGCTGAACGTTTCAATTGTCATCCCCGCCTGGAATGAACAGGAGCGTATCAACGATTGCCTGCTCAACGCCACCCGGCAGACCGTGATGCCTCATGAGGTGATTGTCGTCGATAACCGTTCCACTGATTCGACCGTTGCGGGGTGGAGCAGTTCATGAAGGACCATCCGGAAGCGCCGGTGAAGCTGCTGCATCAGGATGATGAGCAGGGTCTGATTCCAACGCGTGATTATGGTTTGAATCATGCCACCGGCGATATTCTTGGCCGTTTCGATGCCGACTGCATGATCCGCCCGGACTGGGTGGAGGTGGTGTCCGGCATTTTCACCGAGGATCCGGATGCGATGGGCGCCACCGGTCCGGTGATGTATTACGATTTGCCGAGCCGTCATTTCGGGCTTCGCGGGGACAATTCCACCCGCAAACGTATTTATAGGGCCGATGATGGGCAACCTCTGCTGTTCGGTTCCAACATGGCCCTGCGCGCCACCGCCTGGCGCGAAATCGCCGACGAGGTCTGCCAAGACAAGGCGGATGTGATGCATGAGGACATCGACATCTCGCTGCATCTGTTGGGCAAGGATCTCAAGACCGTGTATTGTCCGCGGATGATCGCGGGCATCAGCGCACGTCGTATGGACACGTCTCCGGCATCGTTCCTCAACTATATGCGCCGTTTCAAGAACACGTTCAACGCGCATCCGCAGCATTACCGCAAGCACAAGCCGGAAATCCTCATCACCGCGTTATATCCTGTGATGCATCTGCTGTATCCGGTGTGGCAGAAGGTGTTGAACACCGCTGATATCAATCCGGCCGAGGCGCGTGATCAACGAGCAGATGGAATTGGCCGAACAGGAAGGCCATGAGCTGTATGACGACACTCCCACTGATGAGGAGTGGAGCGAGAAGCACGAGGAATAGCGATTAGGTATAGCGATTATTCGCGGCGTATTTTCCGCGGATAGCGAACGGACGGCACCGACCATGCGATCGATGCCGTCCGTTTTGTTTTTACGATTGCGGTTTTGCGATTGCGCCTACCGCAGTCGGACCTACATCAGGCTCTTGTAGATGGCGAGGATGTCTTCCTGGGTGGCCTGGCGCGGGTTGCCCGGCGTGCACACGTCGTGGAAGGCGTCATGGGCCAGCGGCTCCAGGTCGGCTTCGGTGGCGCCAACTTCGGAGATCTTGGTCGGGTTCTTCAGATCCACGGTGAGCTTGTGCACCGCCTGGACGGCCTCTTCACGCACGGTTTCGATGTCGCCGGTGTAGGCATCGGCGATACCGAAGGCGTCGGCGATGTCACGGTACTTCTCGCCGGTGTAGTCCTTGTTGTATTCCATGACCGGGGCCAGCAGGATGCCGTTGGCCACACCGTGCGCCACGCCGAGGCGGCCGCCCAGCGGGTGGGCCATGCCGTGCACCAGACCGAGGCCGACGTTGGAGTAGGCCATGCCGGTGATGTAGGAGGCGTAGGCCATCTGTTCGCCGGCCGGAATGTCTCCATCGGCGCTCTTGGCGAGGTTCTTGGCGATCATGCGGATGGTCTGCATGGACAGGCAGTCGGACAGGCTCCACGCGCCCGGTGTGATATAGCCTTCGATGGCGTGGGTCAGGGCGTCGAGTCCGGTGGCCACCTTGAGGCCGCGCGGCATGGAGTCGGTCAGGTCCGGATCCACGAAGGCGACGATTGGGATGTCATGCGGGTCGACGGCCACGAACTTGCGCTTGTTGGCCGTGTCGGTGATCACATAGTTGATGGTCGTTTCGGACGCGGTGCCAGCGGTGGTCGGCACACCGAAAATCGGCACGGACGGGTTCTTGGTGTCGGCCACGCCTTCAAGGGACAGCACGTCGGCGAATTCCGGATTGGCAGTCACGATGCCGATGCCCTTGCAGGTGTCCTGCGGGGAACCACCGCCCAGACCGATCAGGAAGTCGGCTCCGGAGGCTGCGAACTTGGCGACGCATCCTGGATGCACTCGACCGGCGGATTCGGCTTGACGTTGTCGAACACCTCATACGGCATGCCCGCCTCGTCAAGAACGTCGGTGACCTTCTTGACGGTGCCGGTCTCCAGCAGCACCGGATCAGTGACGATGAACGCCTTGGTGAAGCCATGGGACCTGGCGACGCCCGGAATCTCCTTGATGGCTCCGCGGCCGAAATACGCGGTCTGGTTGAAAATCATGCGATAGACCATAGTGCTCTCCTTTAAGCGACTGTGTGTTCAAGCGAAGACCACGGCATCCATTGCCGCGGCCAACGGTTTCATCATAAGCCTTTCCACTGCGAGGAAGCACCCACGACACACAATTTTTTCGTCAATATCCCACAACACCGGCAAAACCGGACAGCATACCGTCCGATGCCCGAAATCCTATTCTTCGGACGACGTGTCTTCTTTGGCGAACACCCACATGACCTCGTCCACGGAATGGGTGTCGGGGAAAATCGTAATCAGGAACCGTTCGCCGTCGTTTCTGACGTAGGCGTACCGTATAGCGCCTTCCCTGCATATCCGGTCGCGGACGTAATCGTAGTCGAACAGCATGCGGAAGCCGTCCCGGTAGGCCGGCGCCACCAATTTGTCGCAATAGTCGAGCAGCATCTCGTGGAAGGAACCGCCATGTTTGTCAAGCATTTTTTGCACATAGCCGGGAACCACGACCGGCCGTTGCGTATCGGCACGCAGATTGACCACATAAGCGATCGAATACCGTGTATTCAAATGCTGCAGCAACGATTCCATGTCTTTGTTGCGTACCAGGATGTCCTCAAGCTGCTTGTTCAACGTGCGCAACTGCCTTTTGCCGCTGCCGCTGGCGTAGTAGCGCTTCTTGTCCTTGCGCATCTCGTTTTCCGCCTGGTTGACCAGATCCGGAATATCCTCGCCGTCATCGGATTCGGCCATGCCCACGGACAGCTCGCAACCGTGATCAAGCAGCTCCTGACGCATATATCCCATCTGTCGGGCGCTCTGCGCCATCGAATGGGCGAAACTGATGATCACGAACTCGTCGCCGCCGATGCGGTAGATATTATCGTCGCCGAAATAGGCGCGCGCCGCGTCCGCAAGCTCGCACAGCACCACGTCGCCTCTGGCATGACCCAAATGATTATTGATCTCATGCAGGCCAATCAGATCCATGTACATCACCGTCAACGGCTTGTCATGGGTGGCTTGGATGAATTCCACATCATCGTCGAAAGCGTTGCGGTTGAGCAGCCCCGTCAATGAATCCCGTCGGTACTCCTCGCCGTTCAACCGGACAAAGGACTCTATCGGCAGGTTCCGGCCAACCATCACCACGGCCCATGGATCGCTTTCGGAGCATTCACGTGAGGGAATCACCGCGAAGGAGATCATGCCGGTTCTGGCCAGCACCTCACTGCGGTACACTCCGAACGCGGATTTCTGCGAGAACAGCAGCGAACGGAGCGAAGCCAGATCCATATCAGCACGGAACCTGTCGGCATCGTCCGGATGCACCACGCGTTCGGCGATCAGCGTCTGCACGTAGGTTTCGAAATCATCGGTTTCCGGCGTCGGCAGTATGCCATCGCGTTTGACCGCGCGGTACTCGCCCGTCTTCACATTCAGTCGGGAGAGTTCCGCCATGCCATTGGCCAGAATCTCGAAGGTGCTGGCGGCGAGCGTGGACGTCTCAAGCATGGTACGGCCGTTGACGGGCACATAGCTGCCATGCATGAAATCGTTTGACATATCCCAGAAATGCCGGTCGTCGGGACGTTCGGCCAACAGCTTCTCCATCCGTCCCACCGGAAGCGGTTCGTGGAAGTAATACCTTGGATGTACCGGCATCCCACGGACAGCAGCTGGTCGACCTGCTGTTTGGTCTGTGCGCCTTCGGCGATGACCAGCAGTCGCAGCTTTCTGGCCATGTTGACCACCGATTCGACGATTTTCAGCCTTTGCTGGCATTGTCCTCATCGAGGTCGATGAATTTCATGTCAAGTTTGATCACATCGACGTTGATGTCCTTGAGCATGTTCAGCGACGAATACGCCGATCCGAAATCATCCATCAGCACCGCGATGTTGTCCGCATGCAGCTTGCGGATGGTGCTTTCCACTTTGGACAGGTTCCTGGCCACGGCGCTTTCGGTGATTTCCGCTTGGAGCAGCCGAGCGTCGACATCGTATTCGTTCAGCAGTCCGGTGAGCGTGTCCGCCACATCCATCTGGTCGATGTCCACCATGGAGACGTTCACGGAAATCGGCACCAGATTGCGGCTCTCACGTTCCCAACGTGCCAGCATCCGGACCACGGAACGCCATACGAACACGTCCAGTCGGGAGATTTGTCCGGCCTGTTCCAGCATGGGAACGAACCTGCCCGGAGATACCACACCATATTTGGGGTGGTTCCAACGCACCAGCGCCTCGGCACCGACGATGGCACCCGTAGCCGCATTGCATTTGGGCTGCAGGTAGAAGCAGAACTCGTTGTTGTCGAACGCACGGTCGATCTCGTCGAACGTCAGCTCCGGCACAAGCTCGTCGGTGGACGCGTCCTGCCCATTTCCGGTGTGTCAGCCAAACAGATTCCTTCCTGTCACCACGTCCTATCCGTGATATTCACCGTTGTACTGTATCAGGGTGACGTCCTCAACACCCTCGATGGCACGAATCCGCTCGGCGAACGTCATGTCCTTGTCGTCGCAGAACACTTCCACGGCCATCTCCACATGGTCGCCACGCATGGTTTTGGATTTGACGAAGAACTTCGTGCGGCCGAACGCGCGCGTGATGTCGTCCCCGACCGCGTCGGAAGCGTAATGGATCACCGCGATGTACACGCGGCCCTTGTCCTGATGCGAATAGAACAGGGCGAGCATGCCGATCATCACCGCGCCGGCGACCACCACCAGCAGATACATGCCCGCGCCGGCCGCGATGCCGGACGTGATGGCCCAGAACAGGTACAGCAGGTCCATCGGATCCTTCACGGCGGTACGGTAACGCACGATGGACAGCGCGCCCACCATACCAAGCGAGATCACGATGTTCGTGCTGATGGCCAATGTGACCATGCAGGTGAGCACGCACATGCCCACCAGCGTCACCGCGAAGCTGCGCGAATACACGACGCCGTGTAGAACCGCCGGTATACGCAGTAGATGACGATGCCCACCAGCAGCGCCACCAGCAGGGCCAGCGCCATTTTGGGCACGTTGTATTGGCTGAAGGAGTTCAGCACCGATTTCTTGATCATGTCGTTTACGCTCATGGTTTCGCTTTCTCTTTTGCGATTGTTCGGTTATTACGTTTTCTACGATTGCCGATGTTTTCGGCTGCGCGTTTTCGTCCGTCTGTTTTCGGTCTTCCGCGATACGTCCGACCGGTGCGCTCAAGTCACACGCTCGGCACGTTCCAGCCTTCCTGCCAGTAGTCGAAACCCCGCAGATACGAGGCTTTGTCATAGCACAGCACGTATTTCGAGGCGGCCGTTATCTCCTGCGCCTTGCCTGGCAGAATGTCACGCACGATCTGCGGCAGGAATTCGGTGAATTTGACCTCCATCACCAGCTTGCCCGGCTCAAGTACCGGCAGAGTGGGCAGACTACGGTCGAAAACGTCGAATCCATCCACCGCCGCGCGCACGTTCATATCGAAGGTGATGCGCACCGTGCCCGCGTCGAGGATCCACGGCTCACGCTCGTAATCGACGATCACCCGCGGCCGTAGCACATTGCTCATGTATTCCACATAGAATTCCCGGCACAACGGCTCTTCGCTGTGTTCCAAAAATCCGACATCGCCGGCCAATATCCGATCGAACTGCCCATGCGTGAGCGACGCGTCCTCTTTGTATATCCAGCTGTCGCGCTTGCGCTTGCGCTCCAACTTGATCACGCGGTCGCTGTAATCGTAAATACGGATACGGTATTTCTTGCGCATCAGCACGCCGTCCACCTTCTCCTGGTAGGCGGTGTTCCAATAATCGTCGAAATACAGGCTGCGAATCATATAGCAGCCGCCACGCGCATGGCTGTCCTGTTCAAGCAACGGAGCCAAACGCAAGTTCAGATCAGCTTTCTGCCCGTACGAAATCAGATACTTGAGCTCATGCCGGTAATGTTCCTCACAGCGGCGCGGAGGCATGGAAAGCTCCTCGCCGACACGGCGGCGGACCCGTTCCAGCAGTTTCGACGCCCCGCCATCACCGCGCATTGACATCCTCCACTATCTTCCCGGATTTGATGTAGAAGCATCTCGTGCCGTACGTCTTGCCGGTGTCGGTCATGTAGTAGTCGAAGGCGTCCTGCGTCTTGCCGGAGGCGTTGCGCGCCCGCACTCGTATGAAATACTGTCCGTCGCCTGGCAGGTCCGTCACCGTCTCCGGCAATGCCAGATCGGTTTTGGAGAAGATGACGTCCTCACACAGATAGTCCTTGGCGACGGTGACGTCGTAGCTCAGATCCTCGCCACGGAAATCGTACGAGGTGTCCCAGCTGAATTTGAGTTTGCCGTCTGCGGCCTGTGGAGCGTCGATGAAAAACGGCATGGGCTTGTCGAAGCTTTCTTTGTAGATCCTGTAGTTCTGCGCGACCTCGTCGTGCAGCTGCCCCGCCACTTCGTCATACTGGGCGCGCGTCAGCGGCTCGTACATGGAATCGGGCGTCCTCCACAAATACTGCCTGGTGATGGACTCGTAGTGGTCCACCATCGTATTGATGCGTTTTGCGCTCATATAGCGGTATTCCCGCTTCACGGCCTTGTCGAGTTCGTCGCGGAACGATTTGGTCTGCAGGCAGCGTTTGAACAGCACGTTGCCCCAATAGTTGCTGACTCCCTGCTCCCAGCTGGAACCGGTGGAGATATTGCGGATCTGGTTCTCCTTGCGCATGAGCATGCCGTCATTGTCCCAGTCCAGCACATAGAAGGTGTCGGAATTCGTAGGGCTGTACAGGTACATGTTGCGGCTCTGCGTGTCGGTGTTGCCGGTCAGCAGCTGGAACGCCATCCAGTATGCGAGATTTTCCGTATCGAAATATTTGCCGAGGATGCTGCTCATCGGCACCGAATAATCGTTGAGCTGGTTGAGCATGGCGATGAGTTTGGTATGGTCGCTGTTGCCTTTGACCTCCAGCTTCTCCTCGAATTTCGACAGATTGTATTTGGGATCGTCGGCGAGTCTGATCACGTCCGCGTCGCGTTGGAATTCGAAGTAGTTGACCTTGTACAGCTGGCCGTTCTTGTCGAGGCCGTGCGCTTGGAGCGCGCTTTTGTTGAGCTGCTCCACCTGCGTGTACAGGCCATAGTCGTCGAAGGAGTTGGAACCGGAGGTTTCGTCCTTGACGTACAGGTGCACGAATTGCGTGCGCAGTCCCATCATCTGGTCGATGCCGCGGATCAGGTCATATGCCATCTTGTTGCGGAATCGCAGCCCTTCGCCCATATGCTTGTTCAATGCGATGGTGCGCTGCCCGCGCCATTTGCCTTTGCCGCTTTTCAGCTCGATTTTGTAGTTCTTCTGCTTATTGAGACTGGACGACTGGCCGCGCACCTGCACGGTGGCGTTCGGCGCTTTTTCACCGTAGCCGAGTTCGCCGGATACAGGCCCCTGTTCGTCGCCGACCTGCAGCAGACCGTTGACTTGGTACCGGTTGGTGCGCATGGCCGCGTAATCATCCACGGAATACTGGTTGATTTCGCTCCAACTGTGGTCGGTGCCTTCCGACTTGTTGCCGCGCGAGACCGTCAGATACATGGTTTCCACACCGCTGTCGTCATACACCTTGTACAGCGAGTCGTTGTCACGCAGATGCGCGCCGTCAAGCCCCTGCGTGGCGCTTTTCTTGACTTTCTCATGCTTTCCTTGCGATTGCGCCGCCGATTTGTCTGCCGTGGAACCACTGTCCGCAGCGTTTCCGCAGGCGACGCAGGAGAACGTCGTCACGACCGTGGCGATGATCGCCACGCATTTGAATATGGCATTGCGGCCGCACGGCCGATTACCCATCGTCATTCGTCCGTTCCTTTCCATGCTTTCCACGCTTTCCCTCATGATTCCTTCCGTCCGAAAGTTCCATGCAGCCGTTCGCCGAATTCGTCCAACGCTTCGCCCAGTTTCGTAAACCATCCGCGCTTTTCGGTCGCCACAATCGGCTGCGCGCCGAGCACACGATACGGCAGATTGTCGGTGAACACCGCCAATCGCACGACCGCGGCCAGCAGGAACGTCGACGCGCCCAGCAGGAAGCCGAATCCCATCAGCGTGACCGGAACGAACTGCGAAATGACAGTCAAGACAGTGGCCGACCCGGCGAATATCGCGGCGCAGCACACCGCGCCGAAGTAATCAGTGAAATACAGCAGAATCATCAGCACGGTGTTGCCGACCGCGTACAGGGCGTATCCGACGCACAGCACACGGAAATAACCATGCATGCCATCGTTGAAACCGAGCGGCAACACGCCCAACACCATCTTTTCCAACGAGATGACCGCCGCGGTGACGAACAGCTGCTTCAACGCGGTGTAGTACAGCTCACGGTTGAGCACGGCGAGCATCTCGCGTTCGGCCACCACGATGTCCTTCACGGTGCCGCCGTCGTTGAGCAGCGCGTAGTAGGCACGGTATTTCGGATAGAAATTGACTTCCACCGACACCACGAAATTCACGGTGGTGATCAGAATCGTCAGGAACGCCAGTAATGCGGGCACATCATAGTAGGGGGCACCGTAGAACAGTCCCTTCACATGCACGCCAAGCGGACCACACCAGGTGATCACCAAGTGGGAGAACAAGCCGAGGGTGGTCAGCAGTCCCGTCAGGGCGAGCGGCAGGAACCGGTCCAGCCATGCGAGGAACGTCCACGGGCTTTCCGAGCTTTGCGGGAAATACCGGTGCAGCAGCACCACGTCCCAGACCATCATCACGCCGTAGCCGAACGCCACTGCGGCCAGCAGGCTTTCCACCTGCGGCAGGCCCAGCGCCATCATCGCGCATGCGGACAGGAACGCCACGACCACCGCCGCGACGAACGACCACATGATGCCTTGGTAATCCTTGATGGCCGTCAGATAGCTCATCGCATTCCAATTGACGATCATTTCCAGGAACAGCCATAGGCAGAGTAACCCCTGCATGAGGGTCGCGCCGGAAAACAGCAGGAACACCGCGTACAGCACCGCACCCACCGCCAGCATGAGGGTCGTGGATCCCCAGAACGATGGAAGAATGGTCTCCTCATGATGTTCGAACAGCATGTCCGCAAGGAAACGCGTCACCGGCATGGACAGGAAGCTGGTCAACACCAATGAGGCGAGCAGCGTGTACGTGATCATGCAGACCAGCAGATTCTGGTCCGCGCGGGGCACGTGCCACCAACCGCTGACCGCCAGCACGCCGAACTGCAGCAGGATGCCCAGCAGCATCGGTCCGGTGCAGATCACACCGGCATAACCGTAGGCGCGCACCATGCGACCAGGCCCTTGCGGTGGAACAGTTTCTTGAGTTCGAATCCGATTCCCGCCATATCAGTGCTCCAACCCGTAATGGTCGGCGGTATCGAGATACAGCGCACGGTATTCGTCAAGCATGCGCTCATGCCGATAGTAGGTTTTCACGCGTTCGCGTCCCACTTGGCCCATGGCTTCGCGCAGCTTGCGGCTCGCGCACATGCGTTCCATGGCGCGGGCAAGGCCCTCGCGGTACATCGGAGGCACGTAGAAGCCGGCCACGCCGAGGTCGTCGCCTTCCTCGCCTTCCAGCAGTTCACGGCAGCAGCCACGTCGGTGGTCACGCAAGGGCGGGCCGCCGCGAACGATTCCAACACCGACAGAGGCTGGCCTTCGGAGATGCTGGTCAGCACCGTGAAATCCAGTTTGCGCATGTATTCGACCACATTCACGCGTCCGGTGAATTCAAGGTTCTTCACTTCAAGCTGTTTCACCAGCTCATAGCATTCGTCGGCATAGTCCTGGTCGTCCACACCACCGAGGATGTGCAGCCTGACATTGTCCACGCGGTTCGACAGTTCGCTGAACGCGTGGATGAGGGTTTTCACGTCCTTGATGGGAGCCAGACGTACCACGGCGCCGATATCCACCCAACCGTCCTCAGGCTTGAGTGGAATGTCGCAGAACCGTTCGTATTGGATGCCGTTGGGAATGACCAGGCATTTGCTTGCCGGAGCGCCCATGTCGATCTGGGTCTGGCGAGCGCGGCCGAACAGGCTGGTCACACGCCATGCCCTACGGTAGATCTCCTGTGACAGCATGGCGAAGAAACGGATCCACCGTTGCCGGAACGCGGGCGCAACCCATTCGGCGGAAAGAATCTCCTCCTCACGTTCGCGCGTGTAGATGCCATGTTCGGTTAGTAATACAGGTGCGTGGTTGATACTGCCGCCCAAGCATGCCAGCAGGCCGCCGTAACCGGTGGAGATGGCATGGTAGATCTGCGCTTTCGGCACTTCTCCCGTCATCAGGTACAGCACCGGCAGCAGCATGGATCGCACGGTGTGGAACGCATCCGCGTAGGCGACGTACGGGTATTCCTCCATGCAGATCTTCGTAAACAGGTCGATGAATTCGTTGCTTTGCAGGAACGACAGCGGATGCACGCCTTTGTTGTGGAACAGGTTGAACAGTACGTCCCAGTCGGGATCGCTCAGATTCACCAGCTCACGCAGTGCCTTGACTTCCTCGTCGGTGAAGATCACTTTCGCATGTTCACCGCTCAGACGCAACGCGTCGTCGAGGAACACCTCATGCACTTCCACCACGTTGGATGGAAGGTCGTACACGAATTTGCCACGGTCCTTGGCTTTCGCGCCGATCACCCACAGCACGAACTCGTGTTCCTTCATGGCGGTGATGTAGCTGTGCATCCATGTGGACACGCCTCCATGCACGTACGGGTAGCAACCTTCCAATACCAGGCAGACTCTCATGCCGCGCCTCCAGCCTTGCGTTCGACGTGCACTGTGGAGTCCGTGGCCTTGATGAGGTACAGATTCCCCGTCATCCGGATCATGCTTCCGCCTTGGATTCTGCCGGGCGTGCCATGGTTCGCGCGGAGCAGCAGCCAAGCCTGGTCCTTGAAATTGCCCAAGTCGAATTCCCACTCATTGGCGGATTCCCTCATCTTGACAGTCAGTCCAGAAAAGCGTTGCACCGCGGACGCGCATTCCGTGCCTGTCTGCATGCGGATGGACGGTGCGGACGCTTCAAGCCAGTCGAGATAGTTCTCAAGGCCTTTTCTGTAGACCGCCCAGCCTTCTTTCGCGCCACGGTCAGGGTCGAGCATGTCGTCCGGATGCATGAAGTGGGTGCTGACGAAATGCATGTTCAGTTCGGATTCTGCGGCGAGCCGCATGTAATCTCCCACCATGCCGCCGGAGACGATGCGCGGCGCCTCGACGATGCCGTCATCGGCCACACCGAATTCCTGCACGTAAGGCAGTTTGCTGTCGCTTGGCAGGTAGGTGCTGGCGATGGTGCGGATTTCGGGCACGTCTCGTCCGATTGTCTGCCGTCCTTCCTTGGACAGGATGTTGGACGGCGGCACATATACCGACGCTGTGGCCGCCGGCAGCACGGACTTTTGGAATGCGATCAGCTCGCGCAGCGAGGCGACGACAGCTTTGCGATTCGGCCACTGATGGTACGCGTATTCGTCGCCATAATCGGTGTTCGGCAGTACGAGCGGCTGATGGTTGTAGCCATGGTAGCCGATTTCGCCGTTCTGTTTGAGCAGCAGTCCGCCGAAATAGCTGAAATGCGATTCGTCCTTCTGCCGTACGGGAGCGTCTTTCGTATCGTCCCCGTAATTCTCGATCATCACGCCGGTGAACCGAATACCGTAGCGTTCCGCGAGTTTGGTCAGGTCCGGCCACCAGACCTTCGAATAGAAGTCGGCGATGCTCATGCCGTAGTCGCGTTTGATGTAGGTGGCGTCTCCGCTGGGGACCGGGGATGGAAAATCGTCCAGATAGAACGCGGCGCTGTTGATGACCGGGTATGCCGTGGCGGAACCCAGCAGGCTGAACGCGGAGGCATAGAAGCCGCGCACCACCTTGCCATAGATGCCGATATTGCAGGTCACGGTTCGTCCGGAACGCACATCGGCACTCCAGATCAGTGGCGTATGGCCGTTGGCACTGACCGCTTCGACGGTGGCCTTCTCATTGAGGTTCAGACTCAACGACGATTTGAACGGGCCACTGAACATGTAGGTGTGCCCGCCACCCAGCATAAAGTCCCTGGCAGGCTTGATGCCTTTGGTCATCACGTAGTCGTATGCGGAGGATTCGATGCCGATTTGAGGCCCGATCGCGTCCAGATAGCCTGTTTTTTCAGGCGTCATGGCAAGCATCATGTTGCCGCCGCCTTCAACCCATCTCATGATGGACACCAGCTCATCCCCCAGCGAATCAAGTTCCGGCATGACGATCAGCACGGTGCGGTACCGATTCAATGAGGGGATGTCGTCGGGATCGGTTTTGGCAGATCCACGGTGGCGGTCGGCACTTTCATGTCGAGCAGCACCTGTTTCATCATGGCTTCGGCCTCGTCCACACCATCCTGG
>ENA-OQIM01000416-OQIM01000416.1-human-gut-metagenome-genome-assembly--contig:-NODE-416-length-16255-cov-4.842944_pt1 | contig 16255 bp, 21 predicted proteins | sample MGYA00242579_ERZ504744 | MGnify/ENA primary metagenome ERZ504744 (study PRJEB26092, sample SAMD00036441) | human gut metagenome | host: Homo sapiens | study: EMG produced TPA metagenomics assembly of...
AAATATTTAAAGAGGTGGGCAGCTGGTAGAAGATGCAAGCAATCAGGACGACGCATTGCAAGAAATCAGATCCGAAATCAGGTAATTCCAAGGTTTGAGATGATCAATGAGCAGGCGGTGGAGCATATAGGATGGCTGTGCGAAGATATCAAAGAAGTGACGACGTATCTGACAGATCAGATAGAAGAGTCATTTTTAAGATGTACAAAGCCTATTGGACAAGGATTTGAGATCAATTGTGATCAATTGTTATTGGAAAACCATTGGATCCAGAAACAGGTTCTAAAAAAAGTTTTGGAAGAAACAGCTGGTAAGAAGAAAGATTTAGAAAGAAGACATATTGAAGATCTGTTAACTTTGGTAGAAAATGGAACAGGGAAACGAATTTCTCTTCCGTATAATATAGTTGCCGAGAAAAATTATCAGTATATTAAGGTACAAAAAGGAAATATATCAGATAAACAAGAAATGACAGGAAAAATTTTGTGCGAAGAGGTTACAGATTTGACAAATATCGTGGAAAATGATTGTATCAAAATCATTGATTATGATAGAATAGAAACAGGTGTACAATTACGATGCCGGAAGCCAGGAGATTTTTTTACATTTGGCAAAGATCAGAAGAGAAAATCATTAAGCAGGTATTTTATTGATGAGAAGATTCCAAGACAATTGCGGGAAGAGATACCATTGGTGGCAGATGGCAGTCATATTGTATGGATCGTTGGCAGAAGAATCAGCGAATATTATAAGATCAAAGAATCAACCAAGCGTTATTTAAAGCTTGAGTTCAAAAGAGAAGGAGATGATTCCAATGGAGAATATCAGAGTAATGATTTCAGAGGAAGATGTAAACAAACGAATCGCGGAGATGGGAGCACAGATCAGTGAAGATTATGCAGGAAAAGAAATCCATCTGATCGCCATCTTAAAAGGAAGTGTTTTTTTTGCGTGTGAACTTGCAAAGAGAATCACGATTCCAGTAACAATTGATTTTATGTCAGTGTCCAGTTATGGAGATTCCAGAGAATCCTCAGGAATTGTTAAGATCGCAAAAGACTTAGATGAGCCAATCTTAGATAAAGAAGTATTAGTTGTAGAAGATATCATTGACTCAGGAAAGACTTTAAATCATTTAAAACCAATGCTTGAGAGCAGAAATCCTGCGTCACTTCATCTGTGTACATTATTAAGCAAACCAGATCGTCGTGAAGTCGATGTACCAGTCAAATATATCGGTTTTGAAGTACCAGATGAATTTGTTGTTGGATATGGACTAGATTATGCACAGAAATATCGTAACCTTCCTTACATTGGAGTAGCAGAGGAAGAGTAGAGAGGAGACTAAACGTTGAACCCGAAGAAAAGTAACAGTGGATTTTTAGTAGTCCTGCTGATCTTGGTGATCGGAGCATATTATTTTATCAGCGTGTTCCAGCCAGGTTCAGGTGATTACACCTATCAGCAGTTTATGAAGGATGTAAAGTCTGACAAAGTAACTGCGGTAACTATTAAACAGAATAAAGAAGTACCAACTGGGACGATCACAGCAGAGTTTGGAAAAGATGATTATAAGAGCTGTGAAGTTACAGATGTCAATCAGGCGATCAATGATATTAAGAAAGCTGACAGCTCGCTTGCCAATAAGATCAGTATTAAGGGAATCGATCACAGTGGGATATGATCTCTAATCTGATCGGGGTAGTACTACCGATCGGAGTTGTCATATTTTTCATGGTTATGATGATGCGCCAGAATGGTGGCGGTGGCGGCAAGATGATGGATTTTGGAAAAAGCCGTGCCAAACTTGCCAATCCAAATGGTAAGAAAGTAACATTTAACGATGTTGCAGGACTGACAGAAGAGAAAGAAGAATTAGAAGAAGTCGTGGAATTCTTAAAGAATCCAGGACGATTTATAAAGATCGGAGCCAGAATTCCAAAGGGCGTCCTTCTTGTAGGACCTCCAGGAACAGGTAAGACATTACTTGCAAAGGCAGTTGCAGGAGAAGCGAATGTACCATTTTCAGCATTTCAGGATCTGATTTCGTGGAAATGTTCGTCGGTGTTGGTGCAGCTCGTGTACGTGACTTATTTGCAGAAGCTAAGAAGCATTCTCCTTGTATCGTATTTATCGATGAGATCGATGCAGTTGCAAGACGAAGAGGCTCTGGACTTGGTGGTGGACATGATGAACGTGAACAGACATTAAACCAGATGTTAGTGAGATGGACGGTTTTGGAGTGAATGAAGGAATCATCATGATCGCAGCTACAAACCGTGTGGATATCTTAGATCCAGCGATCTTACGACCAGGACGATTTGACCGCAAGGTTGGTGTTGGAAGACCAGATGTCAAAGGGCGAGAAGATATCTTAAAGATTCACTGTCGTCAGAAACCATTAGGAGATGATGTTGATCTTCATGAGATCGCAAGAACAACAGCAGGTTTTGTGGGAGCAGATCTTGAGAATCTGATGAATGAGGCAGCCATTCAGGCAGCAAGAGACGACAGAGCTTATATCATGAAAGAAGATATTGATAAATCATTTATCAAAGTAGGAATCGGAACAGAGAAGAAGAGTCGTGTGGTACCAGAAAGTGAAAGAAGGATCACTGCATATCATGAATCTGGACATGCAATCTTATTCCATCTGTTACCAGATGTAGGTCCGGTTTACACTGTATCTATTATTCCAACAGGAACAGGAGCAGCTGGATATACGATGCCGCTTCCTGAGAACGATAATGTCTTTATGACACGCGGAAAGATGATTCAGGATATCATGGTAAGTCTCGGAGGACGAATTGCCGAAGAATTGATCTTAGATGATATCACAACCGGTGCATCACAGGATATCAAACAGGTAACCCAGTATGCAAGAGCTATGGTAACGAAGTTTGGTATGTCAGATGAACTCGGACTGATCAATTATGACAGTGGTGAAGGAGACGAAGTCTTCTTAGGAAAAGAAATTGGACAGCAGCGTCCATACGGAGAAAACACACAGACTGTGATCGATCAGGAAGTGAAGAAGATTGTAAATAAATGCTACAAAGATGCGAAAGCAATGATTGAAGAACACATAGATGTCCTTCACAAATGTGCCGCATTATTATTAGAGAAAGAACGCATTAACCGCGCAGAATTCGAAGCATTATTTGAGCCTGAAACAGAAGTTGAAACACAGGCATAAAAAAATATAAAAAAAGTTAAAAAAACACTTGCAATTTACCTGACAATGCCGTATAATCTTTAATTGTCAGGTAAACACTTGGTGGGATTCCCGAGTGGCCAAAGGGGGCAGACTGTAAATCTGTTGGCACCGCCTTCGAAGGTTCGAATCCTTCTCCCACCACTAAGCCGCAGTGGCGGAACTGGCAGACGCGCAGGACTTAAAATCCTGTTCGAGTTAAATCGAGTACCGGTTCGATTCCGGTCTGCGGCATGAAAAAGGACTTCAAGTGATTGAAGTTCTTTTTATTTTTCAGTAATCGTGTTATCGCTTGCATCAGGAATAAAAGAACTGTATAAACAGAAATAATAAAAATAGAGAGCAGGATACGGAAATGAATTTGATCATTTCGTATTCTGCACTCTATTTATTTTTATTTCATAGGAAATTTCGATGAAATCCCCTATGAAATAAAAAGCCCTCCGGGCAGGATCGCACTGCGGCGGAAGGGAAATTTGTCGCTGAAGCGACCCGCCGCAGGCGGAGAATCCTGCAAAGCAGGATTCTTTCTTATATCGAAATTAAGGATTCAAAATATTCTTCACAACATCCTTATCGCTCAAGTAAACCATATGTGATCCTTTCAGCTGTACATAATAATTCTTTTGATCAGAATCCTTTTTACCGATATAAAGCACAACATTTTTTGTTTTCTTTGTATCCGTATCCTTATAAGTGATATCGACTGTGATTCGAGAATTCTTATCCAGTCCATATTTTACAAGATCTGTCTGACTTGCATAATAATTCTGGCAGTCTCCAAAAGTAAATACACCCAAACCGCCAGAGATTCCATCAAGATTTTTCTTCTTGCTAGTATAAGTCTTTGTCTTACCGTTCTGAGTGACCAAAACTTTTTTAAGATTTCCAGTACTTAACGTAGGGAAAGTATCTGTCTCGATCAGATTATCTAAAGAATAAGATAAACTAGATGTAATATCAGAAGATACGGTATAAATCTTTGATTTATCTCCATAAGTTACATAGTAATTTTCACCGGTTGCATTTCCAATATAATAAGTCATGGATTTTCCAGTTTTGTCTTTGACACTAACTGTATAAGTTGGCTTGTCAAGACCATAGTCGCTTAGAGCATCTGCATTTTTAAGTTCTCTGACAGCCTCAACCTTTTGAAATGTAGAAGCAAGACTTTCGAGAGAGGACTGAGTGATCGGATATTTTTTATTTTTGTATAATACCATTTGCCACTCTGTTTTATGAAAGAAAGAGTCGTTCCGTTGTTATTATAAGAGATGGAAGTTAAACTCTTTAAATCAGAGATCATTGTCTGATCAGAATCTTCTTTGGAAGATTGCTGTTTCTGGTATAAATTCACTCCCGTATACAGGACAATAAGTCCTGCAAATACGAGAAGTAAAATCTGCAATGTTTTTTTCTGTTTCATGAAAACCTCCTAACGGCGTCTGCGTCTAAACCATACAATGAATCCGCCAATGATCAGACCAACTGGAATTACAAAGACTACAAGGATACTGAATGGTCCAGGATGAGCAATCGTATTATAGCTGACTTCCAGACTCTTTGGAGAGATAGAAACATTATCGGCATTATTTAAACATGCGGTCACAGAGTTTGTAAATAATGTCAGATTTTCTAAGGATGAGAAAGAACTTGTGATCTGCTCATCAATCAGCATATTACTTCCGTAAACAGTCAGGCGACTTTCTTTTGTAACTTTCTTTCCTTTGCTGTTTTTGACTTTGACAGATTCTGTGGAAGTTGCACCAAGGACATAAGTTCCCTGTGTTTGTTTCTTCTCAGTGACAGCATATCCGTTGCTAGATGTTGTCATAAATGCATCGGTAGAAATAGAATCTCTAACTGGAGTACTCTGTGTCATACCTTTCGAATTGATCATCATAACAGAGTTTGATGAAATTCCAGAAGCCATATCACCGCTTACAGAAAGATTTGGGATCAAGTAATAATAATTTCCTTGATATGAACGTTCTGTATCTGCAATATATCCGCTTTGAACAGTTAAACCGTAGTCTTTTAACAGACCATATAAGTTTTTCATACTCTTATTTGTCTGGGCAAGTAAAGTAACAACTTTTCCACCTTTCTTCAGGTAAGAAGATAATAGTTTTACTTCATCTTTTGTAAAATCGCTTGTAGCCCCATCGATGATCAGCAGATCACAATCATCAGGAATGGATGTTGCAGTCATTAAAAGCAGATCACTTGTGGAAATTCTTGATTTTGTAAGAAGACTTGTGACCTCGGAAGATAAGGATGATTCTCCATGGCCAGAAGTATAATAAGCTTTATATTCTTTGTCACTTGTTACATAATTTAAAGCACTTGTAAGCTGCCCATCACCATCAAATGATGAAGCAGAAGAGGAAGTACTGTAGTAAGAATCTGAGGAAACTAATATATCATCAAACGAAACAGTTGTTGTACGGTTGGTTTTCTTACAAGAGATGACGATATTGTTTTCTTCGGTTCCGTATTTTGTCAATGCAGATGGATGAAGCACAGGATCGATCCATTTGACATGAATCTTGCTTGATAAAGAAGCATATTTATTGATGAAAGTTTTGATCCTTTTATCAGTGCTGTCCTTTTCTGCAAGAACATAAAAAGTGACGTCATCATCAACTTTTTTTGATGATCTTTTCACTTTTTGATGAGATTTCATAAATATTGGTACTACTGATATCAAACTGTCGCTTATTTTCAGGGATCAGATTGACGATCATATTAAAAATGATAACGATCGCGATCACGATGGATGTCATAGTAAGAGTATAAGATCCACGTTTCGAATCATTGCTTTGAAATAATTTTTTGATTTTATCCACGATAACTTCCTCCTAACTCCAACGTCTTTTTTCAAATGTCTGTACTGTTAAGAACACCAGAAGAATGATCAATGACAGATAAGTCAGAAGTCCTCCGAGATCAAAAATGTAATTCTGAGAAAAATTATAAAAAATATCAGTTAATACAAGGTGTCCTAATAAAGTAGAAAACAGACTTTCAAGCAATGTCTTCTTCACAAAATAAACAACGATACCAGCGATACATCCAATGCCAGTGACAATGCCAGCGATCATCTGATTTTTTGTGATATGGTAGATCAGAAGACCGATCAGAGCAAATATAATGATCCAGATGACCAGATTACTGATCGCACTGGAAGGAAAATACTGCAGCAGATTGTCCAACAGATAAAAGAAAAACAATGCTGCACAAGTAGTGATCGCTGCGATCACAGGATTTTCTGTCAAAGATGATAAAAACATTCCGATTGCAATAAATACACATCCAAGCAGGAAAAAGGCCAGAATGGATGAATAATCAACAAGAAAATGGGCAGTTCCTTGAAGTTTGATGATCAGTGGGAAAATACAGTAGATCACACATGGAATTGCAAATACAGTCACCATTGCAAGATATTTTCCTAATACGATCTCAACAAGTGAAACAGGAGAAGTTAATAATAACTGGTCAGTTTTATTCTTTCGGTCTTCTGCAAAAGATTTCATAGATAAAACAGGCACAGAAATCAATAACATGAAAATAACGCCCGCCAGAGAGTAGGCAAAAAATGGATAACCACTATAAAGGTTATAAACCATAAAATATACACCTCCAATGATCGTTAAGAATGCTGCAAATACGCATCCGATCATAGAGTTAAAATAGGAACGGACTTCCCTTTTATAGATAGCAAGCATTATTTGTCACCTCCATTACATCTTCGGTTAATTCCAGGAAAATATCTTCAAGAGTAGCCTTGTTTACAAACATCTGTGTCACAGGCATTTTTTTTCTGTGCAAATTTAAGAGAAAGATCAGCACAGATTTCCTGTGAATCTTTGTTTGTATTGATCTGGATATGGCAGCTATCTTTACTTACATCAAGCCAGTTGACATCATCAATATCAGAAAAATCAGAAAGAACCTGTTTTACGGAAGTTTCATCCGCCAGGATCGTAAGCTCAATGGTTTCTTTTCCGTGTGTTAATTCTTCTAATTCATCAGGGCTTCCCTCAGCGATCAATTTTCCTTTGGAAATGATCAGGATATCGTCACAGATTTCCTGAACTTCAGCAAGAATATGAGAACTTAAGATCACCGTATGGTCCTTAGCAAGTGTACGGATCAGTCACGGATTTCGATAATCTGCTTTGGATCGAGACCAACGGTCGGTTCATCCAAGATGATAATATCCGGGAAATCAAGAATTGCAGCGGCAAGACCTGTTCTCTGGCGATAACCTTTGGAAAGGTTTTTGATCAATCGGTCTTTCATATCAACAAGTTTGATCAGTTCCATAACTTTTATAACCTGTGCATTGCGGTCAGCTTTCGGAATTTTTTTTAATTCAGCAGCAAAATACAGATATTCGGATACTGTCATATCAAGATATAAAGGTGGGATCTCTGGAAGATATCCGATACATTTTTTTGCTTTCTCAGGTTCTTCCAGAATATTGTGACCATTGATGATAACCTCTCCACTCGACGCACCGATATATCCAGTCATAATATTCATAGTTGTAGATTTACCGGCTCCATTTGGACCCAAAAATCCATAGATTCGCCCTTTTTCAATGGTAAATGACAGATCATCTACAGCGAGATGTGTGCCATATTTTTTGGTAAGATGTTTTACTTCTATCAAAATATTGTCCTCCTTTTTGCGATAACTCTCATCATTATATGAAGAAAAACAAATCAAACTGTGATAAAAGTCTGAACAGTTTGTGTTAAAAATGTGGTAATTTTGTGAAGTGTTTTATGGAGTATATAGTATACAGAATAATATGAAAATGTTTCATAAAAGATGCATAGAATGGCAAGGATAGGCTTGCATAATCACGTATAGTTTCGTATAATATAAAAGTAAATTTACAAGAAAACTTGACAGAAGACAGTTGAAGAATGTATACTTTGAGAATCAAACTAATTAGAGTGTGAAGGAGAATCATTATGTTAGAGAAGATGAAAGAGATCATTGCAGATCAGTTAGGTGTAAGCGAAGATGAAGTTACTTTAGAAGCATCTTTTAAAGAAGATCTGGATGCTGATTCATTAGATTTATTTGAATTAGTTATGGCATTAGAAGAAGAATATGATGTTGAGATTCCATCTGATGATCTTGCAGAATTAAACACAGTTGGTGATGTTATCAACTACTTAAAAGACAAAGGTGTAGAAGACTAAAGAAATTGTAAGATTGGCTTATAACATTCCTGTTATAAGTCAATTTTTTGAAGAAAATATTTTGAACATCAAACTAATTATAGATTATTTTATAGATCAACGAGGTAAAGATAATGGGTAAGATCGTATTTATGTTTCCGGGACAGGGAGCGCAATATGTTGGAATGGGAAAGGATTTTTATGATTCTTTTGCATGCAGCAAGGAGATTTTCGACAAGGCGAATGAAGTTCTGGATATTGATGTAAAGAAACTTTGTTTTGAAGAGAATGAAGATATCAATATTACAGAGTATACACAGGCAGCGATGGTAACTGCAAGTGTTGCAATCTTAAAGAAGATCGAAGAAATGGGATTAAAGCCTGATCTGACAGCGGGATTAAGTCTTGGAGAATACTGTGCACTTGTAGCATCTGATGTGATGAGCTTTGAAGATGCAGTGAAAGTCGTAAGGCAGAGAGGAATTCTTATGCAGGATACTGTTCCAGCAGGAGAGGGTGCGATGTCAGCGGTTCTTGGAATGAAGAAAGAAGCGATCGAAGCAGTTTTACCAGACGTTGAAGGAATCGTTACGATCGCAAACTATAACTGTCCTGGACAGATTGTTATTTCAGGAGAATCAAAAGCGGTTGCAGAAGCTGGAGAAGCGTTGAAAGAAGCAGGAGCTAAGAGAGTTCTGCCACTGAAGGTCAGTGGACCATTTCATTCTCCAATGTTAAAACCAGCTGGAGAGAAATTGCTTGATGTATTAGCAGATGTTGAAGTGGATGATCCAACAGTTCCATACGTATCCAATACAACAGCAGAATTTATCACAAGTAAAGATGAAGTTAAGGAATTGCTTGGAAGACAGGTTTATTCTTCTGTATGCTGGGAACAATCTATTGAGAAGATGATCGCTGATGGTGCAGATACATTTGTAGAGATCGGACCAGGAAGAACATTATGTGGATTTATGCGCAAGATCGATCGTAATGTCAAAGCGATCAATATTGCGAAAGTAGAAGATTTAGAGAAATTAAAGGAGATCATGTAATCATGTTAAGTGGAAAAGTTGCAATCGTAACAGGTGCAAGCCGCGGGATCGGAAGAGAAACGGCACTGACTCTTGCAGGATATGGAGCAACTGTGATCGTAAATTACTGTGGTTCCAAAGATAAAGCGGAGGCAGTTGTAGAAGAGATCATAGCAGCTGGGGGAACAGCAAAAGCATATCAGGGAGATGTATCCGATTTTGATGTGGCGAAAGAGATGATCACTTCTGTAAAGAAAGAATTTGGGTCTATTGATATTCTGGTGAATAACGCCGGAATCACAAAAGATAACCTGATCATGAAGATGAGTGAAGAAGAATTTGATAAAGTCATTGAAGTAAACTTAAAAGGTGCTTTTAACTGCATGAAATATGTTTCAAGAATCATGTTAAAACAGAGATCCGGACATATCATTAATATGTCTTCTGTATCTGGAGTTATGGGTAATGCAGGACAGGTCAATTACTGTGCATCAAAAGCAGGAATCATTGGTATGACAAAATCTCTGGCAAGAGAATTAGGTTCCAGAGGAATCACGGTCAATGCGATCGCTCCAGGATTTATTGAGACAGAGATGACGGATGTACTGTCAGAAGATGTGAAAGAGAATTTATTAGGAAGCATTCCATTAAAGAGAATGGGACAGACAAAAGATATTGCAGAGACAGTTGCTTTCTTAGCATCTGACAAGGCATCATATATTACAGGTCAGACGATCAGTGTTGACGGTGGAATGGGAATGTAAAGGAGATTTTATATGAAGAGCATGAAACGTGTCGTTGTAACTGGTATGGGTGCGATCACACCGATCGGAAACAGCGTGGAAGAATTTTGGAATGGAATCAAAGAGCAGAAGATCGGATTTGCACCAATTACATATTTTGATGCAACAGAATACAAAGCTCATCTGGCTGCAGAAGTCAAAGGTTTCAACGCCAAAGATTATATGTCACCAAAAGCAGCAAGACGTATGGAATTATTTTCACAGTATGCTGTAGCTGCAACAAAAGAAGCAATCGAAGATGCGGGACTGATCTTGAGAAAGAAGATACAACAAGAATTGGTGTATCTGTTGGATGTGGAGTTGGAAGCCTTCAGATGATCGAAACAACAACAAGAACATTAGATAAAAAGGGTCCGAACAGAGTGAAACCATTAGCAGTTCCAATGATGATCTCTAACATGGCTGCAGGAAATGTTTCTATTGCATTTGGCCTTCGCGGAAAGAGTATCAACGTTGTTACAGCATGTGCGACAGGAACGCAGTCTATTGGTGAAGCATATAGATCCATTCAGGTTGGAGAAGCTGATGTAATGGTAGCCGGTGGAACAGAAGCTGCAGTATCAGAAGTTGCAGTTGGTGGATTTGCAGCGTTAACAGCTTTAAGTGGATCTGATGATCCGAAGAGAGCATCTATTCCATTTGACAAAGAGAGAGATGGATTTGTCATTGGAGAAGGATCAGGAATCGTTGTTTTAGAAAGCCTTGAACATGCACAGGCAAGAGGAGCAGATATTTTAGCAGAAGTTGTCGGATATGGTGCAACAAGTGATGCATTCCATATCACATCCCCATGTGAAGATGGAGAAGGTGCAGCAAGAGCTATGGTATTTGCAATGGATGAAGCAGGAATCACACCAGATAAAGTTGATTATATCAATGCGCATGGAACAAGTACTCATGCAAATGACTTATTTGAGACAAAAGCAATCAAGAAAGCATTAGGAGAACATGCATATGATGTGAAGATCAGCTCTACAAAATCTATGATCGGTCATGGACTTGGAGCAGCTGGTGCGATTGAATTTATCACATGTGTTAAATCAATTGAAGAAGATTATATTCACCCAACCGTAGGATTAAAGGTTCCAGATGAAGAATGTGATCTTGATTATACATTAGAACCAGTAACAGATCGCAAGGTAAATTACGTTATGAGCAATTCTCTTGGATTTGGAGGACATAACGCAACACTTCTTGTGAAGAAATTTGAGGATTAATTTAGAAGGAGACTGACATGGAAGTTAAAGAAATGAAAGAATTGATCGCTGCAGTATCTTCTGCAAATGTCGATGAATTTGAATATAATAACGAAGAATTTTCAATCAGAATCGCTAAGAAAAAGGCAAAGATCGCAACAGTTGATGCATCTGTTGCAGGAGTACCAGTACAGAGTGCCGCGATCATGCCAGAACAGAATGAAGAACAGCCAGAAGAGCTTCTCTATGGAGATGAGATCAAAGCCCCACTTGTTGGTACATTTTATGTAGCACCATCAGAAGGAGCTGAGCCATTTGTATCTGTCGGTGACAAAGTCAAAAAAGGACAGGTAATCGGAATCGTTGAAGCAATGAAACTGATGAATGAAGTGGAAAGTGAATATGATGGAACAGTTGCAGCTATTTTAGTTGAGAATGGTGAGATGGTTGAATATGGACAGCCATTAATGGTCATCCAGTAAGAAAGGCAGAATATTTATTATGGTAATGGATATTAAAGATATTATGAATACGATCCCTCACAGAAGTCCATTTTTATTAGTGGACCGTATTGAGGAGATGGAAGAAGGAAAACGTATCGTTGGTAAAAAATGTGTGACATATAATGAACCATTTTTTGCAGGACATTTTCCACAGGAACCAGTGATGCCTGGGGTACTGATCATTGAAGCATTAGCACAGACTGGAGCTGTATGTGCACTTTCTGCAGATGAGTACAAAGGAAAGATTGCATTCTTAGGTGGAGTCAACAAAGCAAAATTCAGAGGAAAGGTTGTTCCAGGAGATGTGCTGACATTAGAAGTTGAGATGATCAAAGTCAAAGGACCAGTCGGTGTTGCACAGGGAACAGCAACTGTAGATGGTAAGAAAGTGGCATCTGCAGAGATTACATTTATGATTGGATAAGAGAGGGTTTCTTAAATGTTTAAGAAGATTTTAATTGCAAACAGAGGAGAGATCGCAGTGCGTATCATCCGTGCGTGCCGTGAGATGGATATCATGTCCGTAGCAATCTGTTCTGAAGCGGATAAAGATGCACTCCATGCCCAGCTGGCAGACCAGACGATCTGTATCGGACCAGCACCTGCCAAAGACAGTTATCTTGACATGGAACGTGTACTTGGGGCTGCAATGGCAGTCGGAGCGGATGCAATTCATCCGGGATTCGGATTTTTGTCTGAGAATAGCAAATTTGTAAGAATGTGTGAAAAATGCAATATCACATTTATTGGACCATCCGCAGAAATCATTGACCGCATGGGTAACAAATCCGCAGCAAGAAAGACAATGATGGATGCTGGAGTTCCAGTAGTTCCTGGTACAAAAGATGCCGTTTATGAGGCAGAAGCAGGCAGAAGATCGCAGAGACATGGGATACCCAGTTATGATCAAAGCTTCCGCAGGAGGTGGTGGAAAGGGAATGCGTGTCTGCTATGACTCTGAAGACTTCGTACATACTTTTGAGACAGCGAAGTTAGAGGCAGAGAATGCATTTGGCGACGGAACGATGTATATTGAAAAATATATCGAAGATCCACGCCATATCGAATTCCAGATTCTTGCTGATAAATACGGAAATACGATTCATCTTGGAGAAAGAGACTGTTCTATTCAGAGAAGACATCAGAAACTGATCGAAGAATCACCATCCCCTGCGATCAGTGACGAACAGCGAAAGAAGATGGGTGAGATCGCAGTCAAAGCAGCAAAAGCAGCAGAATACTACAGTGCAGGAACGATTGAATTCTTACGTGACAAACATGGAGATTTCTATTTTATTGAGATGAACACAAGAATTCAGGTAGAGCATCCAGTGACTGAATGGGTTACAGGAATCGATCTGATCCGTGAACAGATCCGTATCGCCGCAGGAAAACATCTGACTTATACACAGGAAGATGTACATGTTCATGGACATGCAATCGAAGTGAGAATCAATGCGGAAGACACAGAACATGACTTCCGTCCAAGTCCAGGAACTGTAACAAATGTACATTTTCCAGGAGGAAAAGGAGTGAGAATTGATTCTGCATTATTCGCAGGATATCAGATTCCACCATACTATGATTCTATGATCGCAAAACTGATCGTATATGATAAAAATCGTAAGTTGGCACTTCGCAAACTCCGTAATGCATTGGGAGAACTTGTATTAGAAGGCGTGAAGACGAACATTGACTATCAGTATGAGATCATCAATGATGAAGATTTTATCGAAGGCAATGTTGATACAGGATTTATTGAACGTTTTCAGAAGAAACATCAGTCTGAAAAATGAAACTGAATAAAGAAAGTTAAGGTGAGTATCATGTCATTAAAAGATATGTTTAAGAAAAGGACATTATCACCTCAGGAGATCAAACAGGCAGAGCGTGTACGAAAAGCAAAGGACACGCTCCTTGAATTTCAGGCACCAGAAGGATTATTCCAGAAGTGTAACTGTTGCGGAAAGCCTGTATACAATGAGGATTTGATCGAAAATGATTATGTATGTCCAGTCTGTGGCAATTACTTTAGAATCCGTCCAAAGACAAGAATTGCATGGTATTAGATAAAGATACTTTTGAAGAATGGGATGCAAAGATGGATACAAGTGATCCACTGAACTTCCCAGGATATAAGAATAAATTGGAACGCCAGCGCTCCGTAACGAATCTTGACGAAGCGGTCATCACAGGAAAAGGAAAGATTCTTGGAAAAGATGTTGTGATCGCAGTCATGGGAGCAGATTTCATGATGGGAAGCATGGGAGAAGTTGTTGGTGAGAAGATCACACGAGCAGTTGAACGTGCAACACAGATGAGATTACCGATCATCATTTTTACATGCTCTGGTGGAGCTAGAATGCAGGAAGGAATCGTATCTCTGATGCAGATGGCAAAAATATCCGCAGCATTGAAACGCCATGATGAAGCAGGATTATTATATATCACAGTATTAACAGATCCTACAACTGGAGGTGTTACAGCAAGTTTTGCAATGCTTGGAGATGTTATCTTAGCAGAACCAGGAGCATTGATCGGATTTGCGGGACCGAGAGTTATTGAACAGACGATCGGACAGAAGTTACCAGAAGGATTTCAGAGAGCAGAATTTTTGTTAGAACATGGATTTGTAGATAAGATCGTAGAGCGCAAAAAATTAAGAAAAGTGCTGGTAACGATCATAAGGAGTTGTGAATATGAGCAGTAATTATACACCATGGGAGAGAGTGCAGATCTCAAGATCCGCAGAACGCCCAACAAGTCTTGATTATATTTCTACGATTTTTGAACGATATATGTCCTTACACGGAGACCGTTATTTTGGAGATGACAAAGCGATCGTTGGTGGATTAGCCTCTATTGGAGGAAGACCAGTGACAGTCATCGGACAGCAAAAAGGACGCTCAACCAAAGAAAATATCAAACGAAATTTTGGAATGCCATCACCAGAAGGATACAGAAAATCCCTAAGACTGATGAAACAGGCAGAGAAATTTCATCGTCCGATCATTCTCTTTGTAGACACACCAGGAGCATTCTGCGGATTAGAGGCAGAAGAAGGTGGAGTCGGAGAGGCAATCGCAAGAAACTTATTTGAGATGTCAAACATCAAAGTACCAATTCTTTCTATCATGATCGGAGAAGGAGGAAGTGGTGGAGCCTTGGCTATGGCTGTTGGAAATGAAGTATGGAGTATGGAAAATTCTACATATTCTGTACTGTCTCCAGAAGGATTTGCAGCGATTCTTTGGAAAGATGGGAATAGGGCTTCCGAAGCTGCTAAAGTTATGAAGATCACCGCGAACGATCTAAAAGAATTAGGTGTGATTGAGCAGGTGATCGAAGAGCCAGAGCCTGCAAGCATTGACAATATTTTGGATATTTCTGAGCAAATGAAAGCAATGATCCTTGGATTTATTGAGAAATATGATAAGATGACACCAGAAGAACTGGTGGAACAGAGATATCAGAGATTTCGAAAATTTTGATTTGTAGGTAGGCTTACGTGTATGTGACAGAAATAAAAGAAAAACAAATATTTAAAAGAATCAGGTGGCAACTCCGCATTTTTGAGAGCGTTTTTTACAAATCGCTGATCCGTGCCTGTTCCTTTGGAAACTGATATGTAATGACCTTTGTCAATAGTAAATTAACAGAAATCACAACAAATTTTTATTTTATTGTTTCTGAAGATATCCAGAAAGAGTTCCGATGTATCAGTTCCCGGCATTGGCCACTCTGATATACGTGGATTGGTTACCAACAGGTCAATGGTCCGCCGCGAACTCTAGCTGTCTCCCTCACGTGGATCACAGATATTACTGTGCCAACAGAGTTTCCTCGTAGATAGTTCAAACCTAAACATGTTCGAAACTCTTTCGGGATGCCTTCAGTTGCAACTTTAATTACAGGCTGGATGATGTATGCGGCAGAGACCGGCTTACATCATCTTGATTATCATTTATAGCACATCGATCAGTATGTCAAGACTACACAGTACCGCCTTTGGCGGCTTGGTCTTGATATGGTGATCGATGTGTTATATTTATATTAGTAAATATTATCTGTCATCATTCCCCATATGAAACAAGCAAGCTCTCTTGCAATTGCTGTTTTTGCAATATTATATTTCTTGCCATCTTTCAGAACCATCTTATAATAGCGCCGTCTCAGACGCTCATTTGCCCTGTCTGCATAATTGATTACCTGCGGTGAATTTCCCGCCTGTCGTGATCTTAAGACTCTTGATTTATATCCGATCTTTCCACGGGTATAACTTTGTGCGGATTCTACCAACAGTCTGC
>ENA-OQIM01000417-OQIM01000417.1-human-gut-metagenome-genome-assembly--contig:-NODE-417-length-16250-cov-1.893754_pt1 | contig 16250 bp, 21 predicted proteins | sample MGYA00242579_ERZ504744 | MGnify/ENA primary metagenome ERZ504744 (study PRJEB26092, sample SAMD00036441) | human gut metagenome | host: Homo sapiens | study: EMG produced TPA metagenomics assembly of...
CGATGCCGTGCCGGTTTGCCGGCGCCTGCTTCAGTGGCGTTGCGCGTCCCTTTGGGTCTCCGATTCGTTTGCCTACATCGTGGGCACCGTATCGGCAAGCACAAGATGGTTCCAAGATCTCCCCCAAAAGAGCTGGGAGGGTTTGCCGGCGGGCATCTTGGGCTCGGTTTTGATTTGGCTCATCCTGTGGGCGACGCACTTCTACAAGCTCAGCCTGCCCTATGCGCTGCTGTGCGGCGTGGTCGTGTCCATTCTGGGCGTTATCGGCGACCTTATCGAGTCGCGCATCAAGCGCGGTGTGGGCGTCAAGGATTCCGGCAACCTTATCCCGGGCCACGGCGGCATGCTCGATCGTAGCGATTCGCTTATCTTCGGCTGCATCACCGCGCAGCTGTTGCTGATGATCGGAGGCGTGCTGTAATGTCTTTCCAGACGACGTATGGCTCCGATGGACGTCTCCGCGTTGCCATCCTGGGCTGTACAGGCTCTATCGGCACCCAGGCGCTCGATGTGTGCCGCCAGCATGCCGATCGCCTGCAGGTGACGGCGCTGTCCGTTAACTCCAGTACCTCTGAGCTCGTTGCCGCTGCCCGTGAGTTCTCGGTTCCGGCGGTTGCCGTGGCCGATGCCGCTCATGGCGATGACGCCGTGCTGCAGGAGTTGCCCGAGGGAACGAAGCTCGGCGTTGGCGCGCAGGCGGTTTGCGAGCTCGCGCGTCGCGACGATGTCGACTGCGTGCTCGTCGCTATTGTGGGCGCCGCCGGTCTCGAGGCGAGCCATGCGGCCTTGACCTCGAATAAGCGCCTTGCCCTTGCCAACAAGGAGTCCCTCGTCGTCGGTGGCGACTTGCTTATGCCGTTGGCACAACCGGGCCAGCTTATTCCGGTCGACTCTGAGCATTCCGCCATCTACCAGTGCTATCTGGGGGAGAACCCGCGCGAGGCCCACTGCATTTGGCTCACCTGCTCGGGCGGTCCGTTCTTTGGCCGCATGCGCGACGAGCTCGATCGCGTGACGCGTGCCGATGCCCTCGCGCATCCCACGTGGGCCATGGGTGCCAAGATCACCATTGACTCCGCCACCCTCATGAACAAGGGCCTGGAGCGCATTGAGGCCATGCATCTGTTTAACTGCGACCTCGATTTCATTAACGTGGTCGTGCAGCGTCAGTCCAAGATTCACTCTATGGTCGAGTTCGCCGACGGCTCCGTGATGGCGCATCTCGGTGCATCCGACATGCGTATTCCCATCCAGTTCGCGTTCTCGTATCCCGAGCGTTGGGATACCCCGGCGCCTCGTATCGATTTCCGCGAGCTGGGGCAGCTCACGTTTGATGCTGCGACATGGATACCTTCCGCTGTCTGGCGCTGGCCGAGCGTGCCGGCAAGACGGGTGGCACCATGCCGTGCGTGCTCAATGCCGCCAACGAGGTTGCCGTCGATGCTTCCTGCACGATGGCTGCAGCTTTACCGATATCGATCGCATTGTGGAATCCTGCATGGACGCCCACGATATGCAGGCGGTCGATTCGTTTGAGCAGCTTCGCGACATCGATGCGTGGGCGCGTGAAAAGGCTGCGCAGGTGCTCGCCGCAACCCGTTCCTAACCCATAAGGATTGCTTTTCGTTTTATGGATACTGTTCTGAGCGTTCTCTCATCGGTCTTTTGGGGCCTGCTGATGCTTTCCGTCCTCGTGTTTTTGCACGAGGGCGGCCACTTTTTGGCGGCGCGTGCCTGCGGCGTCCGTGTGACCGAGTTCTTTTTGGGTCTGCCGTGCCGCTTTGACATCCATTACACGTCGCGTCGCATTGGAACCAAGTTTGGCGTGACCCCGCTGCTGCTGGGTGGCTACGCTGCCATCTGCGGTATGGATCCGACCGATGTTTCGTGCGCCGATCGCGTGCTCGCGGCTATCTATCGTCATGGTCGCGTGACCGTGGCCGACCTTGCTGTCGAGCTCGAACTTTCCGAGGAGGATGTGCTCGAGGCATGCGCCCTTTTGCTGGCTGGGGCTCCATCGCGCCCTGGTATGAGGAAGGGAGAAGCCCTCGCCGAGCTACTATCCCACCAAATATCAGACGTTGCCACGAGACACGGCAGGCTATACCACCTTTGATGGTCGCCGTTTCGATCGCGAACATGCGACTGCCGAGGGCGATGTGTGGGAGCTGCCGTGCGGCGAGGCCGAGTTCCTTGCGCAAGAACGCTCGCACACCTATCTTGGCCAAGGCTTTCTCAAGCGCGCCTTTATGCTGCTCGCAGGCATTATCGTCAATATCTTGACGGGTTTTTTGCTCCTTATGAGCATCTATTCCATCGCGGGTGTCACCGTGCCGATGGATACCAACGTGATCGGTCAGGTTGACGAGGGATCTATTGCCGCCAAGGCGGGTATCGAGCCGGTGATGCGATCCTTTCGGTTGACGGTGTCTCATGTTCTACTTGGATGGATGTCTACGATGCCATCGGCAAGGCCGCCGGTAAGGACGATATCGCCATCGAGTACGAGCGTGACGGCAAGCAGCATTCGACCACGGTTGCGCTCAAAGAGGACGAGCGCTAGGTGTGTATGCCTCTACGCAGGTGGTCCGTTTAGACCCGATCACCTCGGCGCGTCTGTCATTCTCCTATGTTGTACAGACGGCGGATGGCGTGATGCGCCTACTCCAGCCGCAGCATACGATGGAGATTCTCGATCAGTCTTCTTCGATCGTGGGTATTAGCGTTATGTCCTCACAGGCTGCTGCTGCCGGCCCCGTAACGTTCCTGTCGTTTGCCGCGCTCATTTCGTTCTCGCTTGGCTTTATGAACCTGCTGCCCATCCCACCACTCGATGGCGGCAAGCTGGTCATCGAGATCATTCAAAAGATTGCGGGCCGCGAGCTTCCGCTCAAGGTCCAGACGATTGTGAGCTATGTGGGCATCGCGCTCTTTGCGCTGCTGTTTGTCTATATGCTTCGTTCCGACATCCTTCGATTTATTCTGTAGGGAGTGTTGGATTGTCTTTATCCCATCCTTTGCCTCGCGAGTTGACGCGCCCCGTGCATGTGGGCGGTGTGCAGATCGGTGGCGGCGCGCCGGTGGTGGTCCAATCCATGACCTGCACCGATACCGCTGATGCCCAGGCAACGCTTGCGCAAGTGTGCGCGTTGGCGCAGGCTGGCTGCGATATCGTGCGTGTGAGCGTGCCCACCGAGGCCGCGCTTGAGGGTTTCCGCACCATCTGTGCCGAGTCTCCGGTGCCGATTGTCGCTGATATCCACTTTAACCATAAGCTCGCCATTGGTGCCGTTGAGGCCGGTGCCGCCAAGCTCCGCATCAATCCCGGCAACATTGGCGATTGGGCCAAGGTCGATGCCGTGATCGATGCCGCGGGCGCCGCTGGGTGCGCGATTCGCATTGGCGTGAACGCGGGCTCGCTTGAGCAGGATATCGCCGAGCGCGAAGACCTCACGCAGCCCGAAAAGCTCGTGATGTCGAGCGAGCGCTTCGTCAAGCACTTTGAGGACCGCGGCTTTACGAACATTGTGCTTTCGGCCAAGGCCCATAGCGTGCAAACGACGCTCGATACTTATCGAGCCCTGTCACGTGAGATTCCCCACGTTCCGCTTCACCTGGGCGTGACGGAGGCGGGGACAAGCTCCAGGGCACCATCAAGAGCTCTGTAGGCTTGGGTATTTTGCTTTCCGAGGGCATTGGCGACACCATGCGTGTGTCGCTCACGGCCGATCCGGTCGAGGAGCCGCCGGTCGCCTGGGGAATTTTGCAGTCACTGGGCCTGCGTCGCCGTGGTCCCGAGATTGTCTCTTGCCCCACGTGCGCCCGCTGCCAGGTTAACCTGATTCCCATCGCCGAGGAGGTCACCGAGCGGCTTAAGAACTATGCCGCGCCGCTTTCGATTGCCGTCATGGGATGTGCCGTTAATGGCCCCGGTGAGGCTTCTGATGCCGACCTGGGCGTTGCTTGCGGACGTGGTCAGGCCTTGCTCTTTTCGCATGGCCAGATCATTGGTAAAGTAGCTGAGGACCAAATTGTCGACGCGCTTATGGCCGAGGTCGACAAGCTTATTGAGGAGAAGTAAATGACTCGAGCAATGTATATGTCTAAGCTCTATGCGCCGACGCTTAAAGAGGATCCGGCGGACGCTGAGCTCGCCAGCCACCGCCTGTTGCTCCGTGCCGGCATGATCCGCAAGGAGGCCGCCGGCCTGTATTCCTATCTGCCGCTTGCTTGGCGCTCGATCCGCAAGATTGAGAACATCGTGCGCGACGAGATGGACGCTGCCGGCGCCCAGGAGCTTATGATGCCCATCATGGTCGATGCCGAGCTGTGGCGTGAGTCCGGCCGTATCGACGCCTATGGCAAGGAGCTTGTGCGCTTTGATGACCGCCACGGCCGCGAGTTTGTGCTCGGACCCACGCACGAGGAGACCGTGACTGCCTGGTGCGCAATGAGTTGCGTTCCTACAAGCAGCTGCCAGTGAACCTCTATCACATCCAGGATAAGTTCCGCGACGAGTTCCGTCCCCGTTTTGGCCTGATGCGCGGTCGCGAGTTCATCATGAAGGACGCCTACAGCTTCTCCGCCACGCAGGAGAGTCTGCAGGAGGAGTACGACAAGATGAAGCAGGCCTACGCCAACATCTGCGAGCGCTGCTACATCAAGGCTCTGCCCGTTGTCGCCGACTCCGGCGAGATCGGTGGCGATACCTCCGTCGAGTACATGGCTTTGGCCGACGCCGGCGAGGCTTCGCTGGTCTACTGCGACGATTGCGGCTTTGCTGCTGATGACGAGGCGGCAAGCACCAAGGTCGTCGTGACCGAGGGCCCCGGCGACGGTACGCTCACCAAGGTCGAGACTCCGGGCATGGGCACCATCGAGCCGTTGCCAAGTTCTTTGGCTTCCCCGAGAACGGTACGCGAAAGTCGCTGGCGTTGATCGATGCCGAGGGCAAGCCAGTCGTGGCCATTGTCCCGGGCGACCACGAGCTCAATGACTGCAAGGCCGAGCACGTCTTTGGCAAGGGCTATCGCATGATGACCGACGAGGAGCTCCAGACCTACGGGCTGCATAAGGGCTTTATCGGACCGGTTAACCTGCCGAGGCATTCGTCTGTCTGCGACGAGAGCCTGCACGAGTCCAAGCAGTGGGCCTGTGGCGCCAACGAGGTCGACTACCACTTTACCGGTGCCTGCCCCGAGCGCGACTTTACCGTCGATGAGTGGGTCGACCTAGTCACCGTCGTAGCCGGCGATCCCTGCCCGCACTGCGGCAAGCCGCTCTCTGCTGCCCGCGGCATCGAGGTCTCCCAGGTGTTCCAGCTGGGCACCAAGTATTCCGAGGCTATGGGTGCCACCTTTATGGACGAGGACGGCAAGGAGAAGCCGCTTATCATGGGCTGCTACGGCGTGGGCGTGTCCCGCTCGCTCGCTGCGTCGTGGAGCAGCACAACGACGAGCACGGTATCGTCTGGCCGGTCTCCGTCGCCCCGTACGAGGTCGCGGTGATTCCTCTCGATCCCAAAAAGGAGGAGTGCGCTGCTGTCTGTGAACAGATCGTCGACGGTCTGTGCGCCGAGGGTATCGAGGTCGTCGTCGACGATCGCGATGAGCGTCCCGGCTTTAAGTTTGCCGACAACGACCTTATGGGCTTCCCTTATCAGGTCGTGCTTGGCAAGCGTGGCTCAAGAACGGTACCGTCGAGCTCAAGGACCGTGCCACGGGCGAGCGCGAGGACGTGGCGATTGACGAGGTCGTCGCCAAGGTTGCCGAGCTTGTTAAGGCGGCCCGCCGTTAATCGACGTTTCTGCTATTAGATGTAATTGCGGGACTGCCCCGTATCTCTCTTAGGAAGAGATGCGGAGCAGTCTATTTTGTTGCGTGAATAAACTCGATGGGTAAAGGAAAACCCCACAGCCCATATGAGCTGTGGGGTTTCTTGTGCCTCCGATGCGAAATAAATCGCTCAGATACTACTGATAATCGACGACGTCGATCCAGTCTTAAGGAACTCATCGTTCACGTTGCGCTTACGAGCGAGCTCGGAAGCGGCGACGATGCTCGTCCACTGACGCACGACCTGCATGGGCATGTCGGCGCGGTCGCAGTAGAGCTCCAGGTAGGCCTCAGCCTGATCCTTGCTGTTGAGGGCAAAGAGCAGGTAGGTGGTGGCAACGTCGGCAGCAGGGGAGCCTTGGGTGGCATGTGCCCAGTCGCAGACGTAAAGCTGGCCGTCGTCTCCGACGATGACGTTGGAGGGGTTGAAGTCGCGTGGCAGACCTTGAACTCCTTGGTCATGCCGTCCAGACGCTCCTGAAGGTTGTAGCGCGTGGTGGCATTGAGCTGATCAAGGCTGTCGATCATGCGGGCGAACTTGTCGCGCTGACGGTTGAGCAGCGGGGAGGTGTAGCGTGGATCTCGATCTGGAGGTCGACGAACATCTCGAGGTACTCACCAAAGCGCTGGGGCTCGGCAGTCATCTTCTCGGCAAGGGTGGTGCCCGGAACCTTCTCGGTCACGAGCGCCCAGCCGTTGGCGTTCTCGAGCTGGGAAACCTCGAGAGCCTTGGGGCTGCGGATGCCGCACTCATTGATGCGGGCAAGATTCAAAGCCTCGTTGAACACGTCGGAGACAGGCTTGGTCTCGTTAAAGACCTTGACGATCTTGTCGCCCAGGTCGTAAACGACCTTGTTGCCACGGCGGACGAGCTCGGTCTTGGAATCGGGTAGCAGCATGGTTGCATCCTTTCAACGATGCGATAGAAGCGACGGCGGGGGTGTGTGAAACACCCGTGCACCCCCGCCGTTAAAAACCGTGCTAAAACTAGCAGACGGCGTAGTCTGAGGCTCGCGGCCGTAGTAGGCGTCCAGGTAGAGCTCCTTGATCTCGCTCATGAGCGGGTAGCGCGGGTTTGCGCCGGTGCACTGGTCGTTGAACGCCTGCTCGGTCATCTCGTCGAGGGTGTCGAGGAAGTACTGCTCGTCAACACCGTAGTCGGCGATGGTCTTCTTGACGCCGATGAAGTCCTTGAGCTCCTCGAGCTTCGTGATGAAGTTCTCGAAGACCTCCTTGTCGTCCTTGCCTCGATGCCGCAGTACTTGGCCATCTCGGCGTAGTTGTGCAGCGCGTTGGGGTAAGGATACTGGGAGAAGGTACCCATCTTGACGGGAGCCTCGGCGGCGTTGTAGCGCATGACGCGGGTCAGGATGACAGCGTTGGCGAGGCCGTGGGGCAGGTGATGGAAGGCGCCGAGCTTGTGAGCCATGGAGTGGTTGAGGCCCAGGAAGGCGTTGGCGAAGGCCATACCGGCCATGCAAGAGGCGTTGTGCATCTCCTCGCGGGCATGCGGGTCCTTGGCGCCGTTCGTGAAGCTGGAGGCAGGTTCTCGAAGACGAGCTTAGCAGCGCGCTCGGAGAGGCCCTTGGTGTAGTCGGAAGCCATGATGGAGACGTAGGACTCGATGGCGTGGGTCATGACGTCGATGCCGGAGGCAGCGGTCAGGCCGCGCGGGGCGGTCATGCAGTTGTCGGCGTCGACGATAGCCATGTTGGGGAGCAGCGCGTAGTCGGCGAGCGGCCACTTGATGCCGGTCTCCTTGTCGGTGATGATGGCGAACGGCGTGCACTCGGAGCCGGTACCCGAAGAGGTCGGGACGGCGACGAAGTAGGCCTTCTTGCCCATCTCGGGGAAAGTGAAGATACGCTTGCGGATGTCCATGAAGTCCATGGCCATGTCCTCAAACTTGCACTCGGGGTGCTCGTACATCATCCACATGATCTTGCCGGCGTCCATAGCGGAGCCACCGCCGACGGCGATGATCACGTCAGGCTCAAAGAGAGCCATCTGCTTGGCGCCGCGACGTGCGCACTGCAGCGACGGATCGGGCTCGACGTCGTAGAAGCAGTCGTGGGCGATGCCCATCTCGTCGAGCTTGGCTCGATGGCGCGGGTGTTGCCATTCTTGAAGAGGAACTGGTCGGTGACGATGAAGGCGCGCTTCTTGCCCATGACGGTACCGAGCTCGTCGAGGGCGACGGGCGTGGAACCCTTCTTGAAGTAGACCTTCTCGGGAGCGCGGAACCACAGCATGTTCTCACGGCGCTCGGCCACAGTCTTAACGTTGATCAAGTGCTTCACCCCAACGTTCTCGGAGACGGAGTTGCCGCCCCAGGAGCCGCAGCCAGGGTCAGAGACGGCTTCATGCCAAAGTTGTACAGATCACCGATGCGCCGTGCGAGGACGGGGTGTTGATGACGATACGGCAGGCCTTCATGACGTGCTCGAACAGGCTGATCTTCTCGGCCTGGGCGGGGTGCACGTACAGAGAGGCGGTGTGGCCCGGGCCACCGGCGAGCACCAGGTGCTCGGCCTTGTCGACGGCCTCCTGGAAGTCCTTGGCGTGATACATGGCCAGGACCGGGGAGAGCTTCTCGTGGGAGAACTCCTCCTTGGCGGGGTCGGTGGAGGTGACCTCGGCGATCAGGATCTTGGTCTTGGCAGGAACCTCGATGCCGGCGAGCTCGGCGATCTTGGCGGCAGCCATGCCGGGAATGCGGTGATCGAGAGCGCCGTTCTTGAACATGGCGGCACGCAGGGCCTCCATCTCGGCACCCTGCTTGACGAAGTAGCAGCCGCGCTTCTGGAACTCGGCTTTGACCTGGTCATAGATGGTGTCGATGACGGTCACGGACTGCTCGGAAGCGCAGATCATGCCGTTGTCGAAGGTCTTGGAGTGGATGATGGAGTTGACGGCGAGCAGCACGTCGGCGGTGTCGTCGATGATGACCGGGGTGTTACCGGCGCCAACGCCCAGGGCGGGCTTGCCCGAGGAGTAGGCGGCCTTGACCATGCCCGGGCCACCGGTGGCGAGGATGATGTCGACGTCGCGCATGACCATGTTGGTCAGCTCGATGGAGGGGACATCGACCAGCCGATGATGCCCTCGGGGGGCGCCGCCTTGACGGCGGCGTCAAGCACGAGCTTGGCGGCGGCGATGGTGCACTTGGCGGCTGCCGGGTGCGGGGAGATGATGATGCCGTTGCGGGTCTCAGGCTGATCAGCGTCTTGAAGATCGCGGTGGAGGTGGGGTTGGTCGTCGGGATGACGGCGCCCACGATGCCGATGGGCTCGGCGATCTTGGTGATGCCGTAAGCCTCGTCGCGCTCCAGAACGCCACAGGTCTTGGTGTTCTTGTAAGCGTTGTAGATGTACTCTGCGGCGTAGTGGTTCTTGATGACCTTGTCCTCAAGACGCCGCGGCCGGTCTCCTCGATGGCCATCTTCGCCAACGGGATACGAGCCTTGTTGGCGGCCATGGCGGCCTCATAGAAGATCTTGTCGACCTGCTCCTGCGTGTACGTAGCAAAAAGCGCCTGGGCCTCTCGCATCTGAGCGAGCTTAGCCTCAAGCGCCTCTACGTTGTCCACAATTGCGGGAGTAGTGTTTTCCGGTGACTTTTTCACCATTTGTGTCTCCTTGCGATCGGAGATTTACCCTACGACTTGCATGATAGCAAGAAATTATTCGGCGAACGGCAAGATTCCCGTAAAAGGCATACTAAAACGCTTCAATAAACTGAAGCGTTTTAACTAAAACTATCTGCCAGTGCATCGCCCCGCTCATTGGGGACAGACTTACATGAGTGGTTTCACTCATTTGGGACAGACATCGATTTGCGATTTTGTCGTTTTGGGCCTGTTTTTGTTGCTGATTGGATATAAATAGGTCACAGGCTCAGCATTTCGCGTTCCTTCTCTCCTTTTAGGTGTTGCCTGTACGGCTTTGAAAGGAGAGACCATGCCCCGATGCGCCCGCGAAATTTCGCTCACCGGCTATTACCACGTCTTTGACCGCGGTAACTCCAAACAGATCATTTTTGAAGATGATTCCGACCGCTATCGTTTCCTATCGAACATATCGGACAGGTTTGCGTGCCATGACGTGGCGGTGTTGGCCTGGTGTCTTATGGACAACCACTTCCATTTGATGGTTGATGACCCATATGACAACCTTTCAAAGGCAATGCAGTGCGCGCTGACGCGTATGCCAAGTATTTCATGGAAAACGGGAAGAACGGGCCATCTGTTTGACAATCGCTATTCGCGGGTCGCGGTTGAGTCGGACACGCAGGCAGTGCAGCTGCTCGACTATATTCATCTCAATCCCGTGAAGGGTGCGCTTGACTCGCTCGAGGCGTACCGCTGGTCAAGCTATAAGGCGTATCAGCTGGGCTATGATCCCTTTGACATCTGTGATGCGGCCCCTATGCTTGATGTTGTCGGAGGCTCCCGTCGCTATTGCGAGCATCTCAAGAAAGTTGCCGGGCGCATCTGGTCAGTGGAGGTTCTTCCGCGCCGGCGGATCCCCGATGAGGAGGCCCTTTTCGTTGCACGCGAAGTCCTGACGAGCATAGATCCTGCGTTGCTCAAGGCCCTGCCACGCCCCGAACGCGATGCCTGCCTGCTGAGGCTCAGGCGGGCACATCTCACGGTCAAGCAAATTGCCCGTATCACCGGTATCGGCGCCACAAGCGTGACCAAGGCTACTGCAGGCTGGAAGGATGCAGCGTGAGATAGGGGCCGGAGCCGATCGGGACGCCGCATGCGTGCGTCATGTCTGTCCCCAATGCGTGAAAACACTCATGTAAGTCTGTCCCCAATGAGTGTGTCCCCAATGAGTGCAAAAAGGCGCCCTCCGTTGGGGAGGACGCCTTTGGTAAGTTCTATATGAACGCGAGGTCTTTGACCCGGAGAGTCCGAGGTACTTGTTGGTAAGACCTTATTTAGGAGCGCGCAACCTTGCCGGACTTGAGGCAGGTGGAGCAAACGTTCATCTTGCGACGGTGACCATCGACGACGACGTAGACGCGCTGGATGTTGGGGCGGAACTTACGGTTGGTGACGCGGTGAGAGTGGCTGATGGAGCGACCGGCAACGGGGTGCTTACCGCAAACTTCGCAAACTTTGGACATAACTGACCCTCCTTGGGCGACAAACGAACATGTCGCGTTAACAAACAAGCCTGAACTATAGCACAGAAGCAGCTCCCTGTGCGTAATCTACACAGAGATATTCCTCTTTTGGCGATAGTGCTCACGCCACGGCCCTGGACGTAGATCCGATTTGCGTGCAGCAGAGGGGATTATGCCAGCTCGTGCGTGCGTTTTCAAGCTCGTCCCACAAATATATATAGGTTTATGGAGCATTGGGCTCCGTTTACGGATTGTTCTGTATTTATGCTCGCAATTAAGCTCGAGGTTGGCTACACTATCCCTTGACCATTAAAGGGGTACGAGATACCCACATGGAATTACATAGCTGCCAAAGAGCAGCCCTTCCTGTGGGTGTCTGGTCCGCTTTAAGCGGTCGGGCATCTATTTTTTTGACTGTGTCAGCAGTCAAGACATGTGAGGAAGGAGATCGATGGGCACGACTTCCCCCAAGCGGTCATCATGGACGAGACCGCCGTCAATCGAGCGATGACCCGCATCGCGCACGAGATTCTCGAGCGCAACGAGGGCTGTGAAGACCTCGCTCTGGTCGGCATCGTCACGCGCGGCGACCTTCTGGCAAAGAAGCTCGCCGAGGAGATCAAGGAGATCGAGGGCGTCGACGTTCCGCTCGGCAGCCTGGACATCAGCTTCTACCGCGATGACTATGCGACCAATTTCGCTCCCGCGATCCACGCTACCAACATTCCCTTCAGCGTCGACGGCAAGCGCGTCGTGCTGGTGGACGACATCCTGTATACGGGCCGTACTATCCGCGCCGCTCTGGATGCCGTCATGGACCTGGGCCGTCCGAGCCGCATCGAGCTGGCAGTTCTCGTTGACCGCGGTCACCGTGAGCTCCCCATCTCGCCGGACTTTGTCGGCAAGAACGTTCCCTCGTCGCATGAGGAGAACGTGCACCTATATATGAAGGAAGTCGACGGCCACACCGCCGTCGAGATTAACGACGTCGCGCCGGGTTCCCACGTGGCTCCGCGCCGCTGGGAGGTGAGTAGTACCGTGGCGTTCAACCATAAGCACCTGATCGACATTACCGAGTACTCCGAAGAGGACATCAAGCTCATCCTCGAGACCGCCAAGGCGTTCTCTGAGGTCAACGAGCGTGCGATCAAGAAGGTCCCCACGCTCAAGGGCAAGACCATCGTCAACATGTTCAACGAGCCCTCGACGCGCACCCGCAGCTCCTTCGAGCTCGCCGAGAAGCGCCTTTCGGCCGACAGCCTCAACTTTGGCGGCTCCTCGACCTCCACGGTCAAGGGCGAGAGCCTCGTCGACACCGTCGAGACCCTCAACGCCTACAAGATTGATTGCATCGTCGTTCGCGATAAGCACGCCGGTGCTCCCTACATCGTCACGCAGAACTCGCCCGCGAGCGTCATCTGCGCCGGCGACGGCAAGCACAACCACCCCACGCAGGCCCTGCTCGACCTGTACACCATCTGGGAGCACAAGGGTGACTTCCACGGTCTGAAGGTCGCCGTCGTCGGCGATATCGCGCACTCCCGCGTGTGCGGCTCGCTGATCCCCGCACTTAAGATCATGGGCTGCGAGACCTACGCCGTCGCCCCCGGCACGCTGCTGCCGCCGGCGCCCGAGGTCCTGGGCTGCGACCACGTGACGAGCGACCTCGATTCCGTCCTGCCCGAGCTGGACGTCGTCTACATGTTGCGCGTGCAGCAGGAGCGCCTCGAGGGCGCACCGTTCCCCACGATTCGCGAGTACCACAAGCTCTTCGGTCTGACCAAGGACCGCGAGAAGCTCATGAAGCCCGATGCGATTATCTGCCACCCGGGCCCCATCAACCGCGGCGTTGAGTTCGACTCCTATATGGCCGACCACCCGCAACGCTCCGTCATCCTGGAGCAGGTCTACGCCGGTATCTGCGTGCGTATGGCTATCCTGTATCTGCTGCTTGGAGGTGCCGATAATGGCCTTGCTTCTTAAGAATGCCCACGTCTCGATCCGTCCGTCGAGCTTGACGGTTTCGTCGACGTCCTGATCGACGGTGACAAGATCGCCGAGGTCGGCGAGAACCTCGCCGCCGAGGGAGCCGAGGTCCGCGACCTTTCCGGCAAGTATCTCGTCCCCGGCCTGGTGGATATGCACGTGCATCTGCGCGAGCCTGGCTACGAGGTCAAAGAGGACATCGAGAGCGGCACCCGCGCAGCTGCCAAGGGCGGCTTTACCGGCGTGTGCGCCATGCCCAACACCGACCCCGTCACCGATAACGGCACCGTCGTGGAGTTCGTCAAGTCCCGCGCTGCTGAGGTCGGTCACTGCCGCGTCTATCCGTCGGGCGCCATGACCCGCGGTCTTAAGGGCGAGGCCATGTCCGAGATGGGCGATATGTCGCCCACGCGCCGTCGCCTTCACCGATGACGGTCGCGGCGTGCAGGCGCGGGCATGCTCCGTCGCTGCATGGACTACGGCAAGATGTTCGGCAAGGTCTTCATGAGCCACTGCCAGGACGAGGACCTGGTCGGCCACGGCAGATCAACGAGGGCAAGGTCTCGACCCGTCTGGCCCTCGAGGGTTGGCCGGCTGCCGGCGAGGAGCTCCAGATCGCCCGCGACATCGAGATCGCCAAGCTGACCGGTGCCAAGCTGCACATCCAGCACATCTCCACCGCCCATGGTCTGGAGATCGTGCGTGCCGGTAAGGCGCTGGCGTTCAGGTTACCTGCGAGGCTACCCCGCACCACATGTTCCTGACCGAGAACGACCTGGACGAGACCTACAACACCTCGCTCAAGGTCAATCCGCCGCTGCGTACTGAGGAAGATGCCGAGGCCATCCGTCAGGGCGTCATCGACGGCACCGTCGACGCTATCGTCACCGATCACGCTCCCCACACCCCGTGGGAGAAGGCCCGCGAGTTCGAGCTTGCGCCCTTTGGCATGATCGGCCTCGAGACCTCCCTGTCGCTCGTACTCACCGAGCTGGTCAACACGGGCAAGATGAGCGTGGGCCGCATGGTCGAGCTCATGGCCATCAAGCCGCGTGAGATTCTGAGCCTCGATCAGGTTCAGGTCAAGGCGGGCTCCGTTGCCGACCTGACCGTGTTCGACCCCTCTGCCACCTGGACGGTCGGCGAGGACGGTTATGAGTCGCGAGCCGAGAACTCCGGTTTTGCCGGCCGCACGCTTACCGGTCGTGCCACCGATGTGTTTGTCGGCGGTAAGCAGACGCTCGCCGACGGCTGCATCTGCTAGCATAGCCTTATCGCTTTTGTGCGCGGTGCCCTTGCGGTGCCGCGCTTTCTGTTCGTTTTGACCATGCAATCGCATGGGGGATTGGAGCGTCTATGCCCACACCTTCCACTGCACGCATGCACGACTTCGAGGTCGTCTCGAACCAGGAGATCGCCGACGGCATCTTCTCGCTCGTCATCTCGGCCCCCAAGCTTGCAAGTGCGCTCAAGCCCGGTCAGTTTGTGAACATTGCCGTGCCCGGCGATGCTTCCTCGCTGCTTCGCGTGCCCCTGAGCTTCTATCGCGCTGACGCCGAGGCCGGTACCGTCGAGCTGTGGTACGCCGTCGTGGGCGATGATACCCGTCGTCTGTCGCAGATGGGCCCCGGCTCCAAGTCCAATTTGTTGGGCCCTGGCGGTCATGGCTGGCTTGTTCCCGAGGGCACCAGGAAGGCGCTGCTCGTGGCGGGCGGCATCGGCGTTCCGCCCGTGCTCTGCCTCGCCGGTATGCTTGCCGAGCAGGGTGTGGATGTCGACGTGTGCCTGGCTTTGGCACCGCTTCCAAGGCCGTGGGTGTCGATGAGTTCCGCGCGTTGGGCGCCACGGTTAACGTGTGCACCGACGATGGCACGCTGGGCACGCACGGTTTTTGCACCGACCCGGCAGCCGAGCTGCTCGGCGAGGGCGGCTACGACTATGTGGCCAGCTGCGGCCCCGCTGTCATGATGAAGAAAGTCGCCGCTGCCGCCGCCGAGGCCGGTGCGTACTGCGAGGTGTCCCTCGAGCGCATGATGAGCTGTGGCTTTGGCGCCTGCAACACCTGCAATGTCGAGACGGTCGACGGTATGAAGGGTGCCTGCATGTGCGGCCCCGTGTTCGATGCTTCCAAGGTGGTGGTCTTCTAGTGGGTACCGTGAACATGGCCGTCGATTTCGGCGGTGTCAAGATGCAGAACCCCATCAACACCGCAGCCGGTACCTTTGGCTACGGTTGGCAGTTCCAGAACTTCTTTGATGTCTCCCAGCTGGGTGCCATCACCACCAGGCTGCGCTGCCGAGCCCTGGCCCGGCAACCCCGCGCCCCGCATGGCCGAGATCCCGGGCGGCATGATCAACTCCGTGGGCCTTCAGAACCTGGCGTGGCTGCCTTTGCCCGTGAGTCCGGTCCGTGGCTCGAACAGCTGTCCAAGGACGGCTGCCAGGTCATCTGTCAGGTCGCCGGCCATTCCGTTGACGAGTTTGTCCGCGCGCTCGAGATGTATGTCGAGCTGTGCCCCTGGGCTGCCGGCTATGAGATCAACGTGAGCTGCCCCAATATCGCCGCCGGCGGTGCCGCCATGGGCTCCTCGCCCGAGGGCGCCTCTGCCGTTATGGCTGCTTGCCGTAAGGTGACCGATAAGCCGCTGTTCGTGAAGATGGCGCCGGTCAACGTCGCCGAGATCGCCAAGCCCTCGAGGCTGCCGGCGCCGACGGCCTTTCGGTCATCAACTCCATTCAGGGTATGGCCATCGACGTCCATACCCGTAAGTCCCGCGTGGCCAAGCCCAAGGGCGGCCTTTCGGGCCCGCTGTGCCACCACATCGCCGTGCGCATGATCTGGGAGGTCGCCCAGGCCGTCGATATCCCCATCAACGGTGTCGGCGGTGTCATGACCGGCGAGGATGCGGCCGAGTTTATCCTGGCCGGTGCCACCTGCGTGTCGGTCGGCATGGCCAACTTTGTCGATCCGTGTGCTTCGCTCAAGATCGCGCATGAGCTCGAGGCCTGGGCCGAGTCCCAGGGCGTGAAGGACATCAACGAACTGGTAGGTGCGTTCGAATGCTAGAGACCGATGCCCGCGACCGTGTTATCGTCGCCCTCGACTGCGACCGTGAGCGTGCGCTCGAGCTCGCCCATGAGCTTTCGGGCCATGCCGCCTGGCTCAAGGTGGGCATGACGCTCTATTACGCCGAGGGTCCCGAGATCGTCAAGACGTTCAAGGACCTGGCTTCAAGGTCTTCCTCGACCTTAAGTTCCATGACATTCCGCATCAGGTGCGCGGTGCCGCCCGTTCGGCC
>ENA-OQIM01000418-OQIM01000418.1-human-gut-metagenome-genome-assembly--contig:-NODE-418-length-16232-cov-5.046818_pt1 | contig 16232 bp, 14 predicted proteins | sample MGYA00242579_ERZ504744 | MGnify/ENA primary metagenome ERZ504744 (study PRJEB26092, sample SAMD00036441) | human gut metagenome | host: Homo sapiens | study: EMG produced TPA metagenomics assembly of...
CATATTCATCTTCCCCTTTGTAGATTTTGGCTGTGGTTTGTCAATTTTTTATATTTATTTTCATTTTATAATTTCCCCTGATGCAATTTTATATATGACTTGTCTATAGCCATTTTATTACCCAACCTGTTAACTAATTATTTCCACTCCAGACTTGAGTCTCAATCTTCCTGTCACGAAGCATAAGCTCTGAGACAGCCTCCTTTGCCGGTTTATCCTCAAAAAGCACTCTGTTTACTTCCTCGATAATCGGCATCCTTACATCATATTTTTCAGCAAGGGCAAGTGCAGCCTTTGCTGAATAGATGCCCTCTACAACCATCTTGACTTCTTTTGTTGCTTCATCCATTGTGTATCCCTGACCTATGAGCATTCCGGCCTTTCTATTACGGCTGTGACGACTCTCACATGTAACAATAAGGTCTCCGATACCTGTCAGTCCAAAAAGTGTCTCCGCCTTTGCTCCCATCTCAATCGCAAGCACAGATATTTCTGCAATTCCTCTGGTAATAAGCGCTGCCTTTGTATTATCTCCATAGCCAAGTCCGTCTGCCATGCCTGCTGCAAGTGCTATGACATTCTTGAGGGAGCCTCCAAGCTCCATTCCAAGCACATCAGGACTGGTATACACACGAAATACCTCATTCATAAAAAGATCCTGTACTATCTCAGCGGTCTTCTGTGTCCTTGCTCCTGCAACAACAGTCGTAGGAAGCAGCTGTCCGACCTCCTCTGCATGTGAAGGTCCACACATTACAGCCACATCAGCGCAAGGTATCTCACTCTCTACCACATCAGATATGGTCATAAGAGTGTTTTCTTCAATTCCCTTTGCCACACAGACAATTATCTGTCCTTCCTTCACAAACGGAGCCATTTTTACTGCTGTGCTTCTGGTGAATACAGAAGGTACCGCAAGTACAAGTATATCGTTATTTTTGATTGTTTCCTCTATATCTGTTGTAAAGGTAATGCTATCCGGAAGCTTTACTCCAGGAAGCTTATCAATATGCTCATGCTTTTCTTTAAGCATCTCAATCTCGCTCTCCACGATTGACCATATTTCAACAGAATGTCCGTTATTTGCAAGCACCAGGGATAATGCCGTTCCCCAGCTTCCTGCACCTATAATACCTACTCTACTCATTTTCTATGCCTCGTATTTTATATAATTATTATAATCCAAAACTATTATTTACTTTGCCTTCTGACCAAATTTATTTTCAGTTCCGCTTAAAAGTCTCTTGATATTGGCTCTGTGTCGCCAGATAGCCATCGCCGTAAAACAAGCAGCAAGTATATCAAACTCGACCGCATAATTGCCACTTACTCCAAGCAGCCCCATATGGTTAAACACAATTGCCTGAATCAGAAACGATATAACAACCAGTATAGAACCAAGCGAGACATATCTTGTTATGGCTACAGCAAAAATAAACAATACCAAACATATCGGAGCCGCAATCGGACATACAGCAAGTATCACACCTGATGTACATGCTATTCCCTTTCCTCCCTTGAAATTGAGAAAGAACGGAAAATTGTGTCCAAGCACCGCTCCAAAGCCTGCATACAGCTCTATGCATTTAACAGCCTGTGGATATGTATTTCTATATATGAAATAAAATATCAAAACCGCTATGATTGCCTTGAACAAATCACCAAAGAAGGTAACTGCACCGGCCTTCCATCCAAGTGTCCGAAGCGTATTGGTGGTGCCTGAATTACCGCTTCCATGCTCTCTTACATCTATTCCATGTGCCTTACCATAAAAATATCCGGTCTGAAAGGTTCCAAAGAAATACCCTACGACCAATGCTAAAATCCTAGCCAGTATCATTTTACTCATTTTCCTTTCGTTCTCTTGTAATAAACTTAAGTGCAGTTCCCCTGAAACCAAATGTATCCCTGATTCTGTTCTCAAGATATCTGGTATATGAAAAATGCATAAGATTCTTGTCGTTTACAAAGATTACAAAGGTAGGCGGCTTAACCGAAACCTGAGTTACATAGTATATCTTAAGTCTCTTGCCCTTGTCTGTAGGAGGCTGCTGCATGGCAACTGCCTCCGTAACGATCTCATTTAGCACTCCTGTTGCAACACGCATTGAGTTATTTTCTATAACAACATCGATGAGCTCAAATATCTTGTTGAGTCTCTGACCTGATTTTGCCGAAATAAACAGTATCTCTGCATATGGTATAAAGCTTAATATCTGTCTGATTTTCTCTGTGTGCTGCTTTACGGTATTATTATCCTTTTCAATGGCATCCCATTTATTGACAGCAATGATAATTCCCTTGCCTCTTTCGTGGGCAATACCCGCAATTTTAGCATCCTGCTCAGTAACTCCCTCTGTAGCATCTATCACTACAATGACAACATCAGCTCTCTCAACTGCGGAAACTGCACGTATAATACTGTATCGCTCTATATCCTCTTTTATCTTATTCTTGCGCCTGAGACCGGCTGTATCGATAAATATATACTCCTTACCATCATATTTTATGGCTGTATCGATAGCATCTCTTGTGGTGCCTGCTATATCTGACACTATTACCCTGTCCTCACGGGCAAGCTTGTTGATAAGTGATGACTTACCTACATTAGGCTTACCTACTATAGCAACTCTCGGTCTGTCATCCTCATCGTCCTGCTTAGATGAATCCGGAAAATGCTTTACAACCTCATCAAGCATATCTCCGAGTCCGAGCATTGAAGCTGCAGATATAGGATGTGGATCACCAATTCCTAAGTTATAAAACTCATACACATCAGTCATATACTTTTCAAAGCTGTCCACCTTATTGACAACTAATACAACCGGCTTGTGTGAACGACGAAGCATATCCGCTACCTTTGAATCGGAATCAACAAGTCCCTGCTTCACATCTGTAATAAAAATAATAACATCTGCGGTGTCTATAGCAATCTGTGCCTGCTCTCTCATCTGTGACAGTATCACGTCTCCGGATTCCGGCTCAATACCCCCTGTATCAATCATGGTAAAATTATAATCAAGCATGATACATCTGCATAGATTCTGTCTCTTGTGACACCCGGAGTGTCCTTTACTATAGATATCCTCTCTCCTGCAAGCGCATTGAAGAGATAGATTTTCCAACATTTGGACGGCCAACGATGGCCACTACTGGTCTGCTCATATACTCTCCTGTTCTAAATTCATATTAGATTATAGACTAATTGTAACTATTCAAAATAATGATAAAATAATAAACAAAACATCTATAACAGAGTAATTATATCACAATACCATTTACAGAGACAACTATTCATATGTCAAAAGTGGTTCTTTTGATGAAATTAATCCATTTTCTTTAAGAACAGCTATCAGATTAGTACAGTTTTCGCCAAAACTAATGTTGACCGAATACGTTTCAATACCATAGGAACGGGCATCCCCAAAATCAGAATACTCCTTTGTCACACCCAGTATATCCAACAGCTCCTCATACCATGTGAAGCCATAGACATTCCAGCTTTTTCCAATCCTGTTGCCCTTTGGCACTGTAAAATTCAGCATAAGATCGTACATATAGCTGTTATCCTTATCCACTCCGTCAAGCATTCTCTTCAAATTATATTCCTGCATCACACCGGCCTCAACATCCTTCTTCACAGCCTCAAAAATATCCGCTGCAACTTTTCCGTTAAAGCTCTCATTCAGCACATCTACATATTTATCATCATACTGCTCTGCCGAGCCATTGATAAAGGTAATATCTGTCGTATCACACTGCATTATGGCATTAATAATATTCTGTGGTTTATTTTCCTCCGCCATAATCGCCCTGCACTGCTTATGTGGATTAAAATCATCGGTTGTATGATATACACGGTTGACCTTTTCTCCGTTTTTTAATGTATATGAGATCGTAATATTCCAGGAATCATTATATCTCTTTTTAAAATAATCCTTTTTCTGCGCCATAAGTATCTTTTGAGTCTCTAAAATCTTTTCAACATCCTTTCCCTCCAGGTTGATATCAAAATCTATGGCTATACTGGCAGAATCAATATCAGCAAGCTTCGGTATATAATTTTCCTGCACATTTCCGTAAACTGTTATACCTCCAAATACAACTACAACAAACCCACCGAAAGCAATGATTTCCTTAAATAGTGCTTTAGAAAAAATTTTAAAATTCTTCCTTATAATCATCTCTAAAAGTAAGAAGACTATGATTCCAAGCACCACTGCAAGCATCATAATCGCAGGAACACCAATGCTGATTCTAAGCCCAAGCAGCAGCGACGCTGTAACCGTAGATAAAATCAGTCCTCCCAGACAGCCAAGCCCCCATCTGAAAACAGGCTTAAGCTTTGGAATAGCTATAAAACTTCCTGCATTTTCCAAATCTCTGTGTTTATAAATCTTATAAGAAATAAAGTATATAACTGCCGCCGCGATGACATAAACTACGATAGTGTTTGTGCCTCTGAAGGTATATTTAATACAGTAATAATCATCCCCTGCTTTCTTCATGCCAGGATGAAATCCTACACGATTGAGAAGCTGCAACATGGGTACAAACCACGTAACACTTATTTTCCTTACAAATTCCATATATGGAAGCCCGTATGATACATATGTGAGCACATTGGCAATGGCAATAACCGCTCCTCCATACAAAAGATTGACAACCGCATACATCACTGCTACAGAAACCAGCTGTCCTGTAATCACTGCGCACAGACACACCAGGCTGTACATAAAAAATGATATTCCCATTGCAGCAAGCAGATTGATTCCAATATGTACCACCTTAGTATTTCCATATGATATACATATAACAAACGACATAATGTACTTAATTATCTGCGGAATCCACATAAACAGCAGACCTGTCAACACATTGGTCGAAAAAAGCTGCCGCCTTGTCACAGGCATAGAGTGAATCATATTACAAGCTCTCGAATTATACAGATAACTGAACATTGCCATGCCTGTAACCAATGCCATGACAAAAATAAAAATCATATCTGCCTCCATGCTGATAGCCGGGGATATGATATCAAGCATATACTTATGCCAGTTTTTGCCATAAATAAACTCTGCATTCTTAAATCTGCTCCATATGGAAAACGGACCGTTGAGTAATAGCACTATTGTATACAGTGTCCAGATTGGCCAGTAAAGCTTTACATTCTTTTGCAGCATTGTTCTATTAATAAATGATATCTTTGACTTCATAGTCCTCTCCTCCCATCTCATAGATAAATATTTCCTCCAGAGTAAGAGGCAGTACATCCACTACCTGCGGACTGTCTTTGCCATCTGTAATCGCCTTTACTACAGCATCCGGCTCTCCACGTACTATAACAGTGTATACTCTTCCTATATTTGACATATGAAGTACTTTAAAATCCTGTGGTATCTTAGGCATACCATACGGACACGCAATCTGAATCTTTGAAATATTACCCTGCAGCTCTGTAAGAGAGCGCTCTATCATAATCTTTCCCTTATTGAGAATACCTACATGATCACACACATCCTCCAGCTCGCGCAGGTTATGAGACGATACAACCACTGTAGTATTATTTGCAGCCACATCATCAAGCATGATAGACCATATCTGTCTTCTCATGACAGGATCAAGCCCATCAACAGGCTCATCGAGTACAATAAGCTTTGGTTTACAGCACAGCGCAAGCCAGAAGGCAACCTGCTTCTGCATCCCCTTTGAAAGCTTTCTGATATTTCTTTTAACATCTAGTAGATGGGAAAAACTCCTGCATACCTGTAAAACTGCTTCTCATCAAAATTTTGATACATTCCCTTATAATAATGCATCATATTAATTGTATCAGATTGCAAAAAATAAAACATATCATCCGGAATGTAAGCCATATGTCCTTTAATCCTTGCATTTTCATATATAGGCTCACCTTCAATAAACACTTCCCCTGCATCCTGTCTCATTACTCCTGTAATATGCCTGATAAGTGTAGATTTGCCGGCTCCGTTTGGGCCTACAAGCCCATAGACAGCTCCTTTTTCCACGTTCATATTCACACCATCAAGTGCCGTAAAATCGTCAAATTTTTTCACTAAATTATTTATCTGTATCATCATTACCCTCTGTCACAACATCTTCTGTCTGCATATCTTGTGTTACAAATCTGACTAAGTCATCTTCCATGCTCAGCTGCTCTTTCGCATCATCCATTCTTGTTCTCAATTCCTCAACAGGTGTTTCAAGCACAAATAACTCTGTCACCACCTGATCAAAGAGTATTTTCAAATTCCTTGTCAGACTCTGCCTGGCTGTCTTAGCATCAGCAACAAAGGTTCCTTTACCACTTTTAGTATAAAGATAGCCTTCCTCCTCAAGTTCCTTGTATGCTTTTGCGATAGTGTTAGGATTGATTGCATACTTGCAGGCAAGCACACGTACAGACGGTAGCTTTTCGTCCTGCTTAATAACATTCATAACAATCATTCGTCTGATGCCTTCCTTAATTTGTTCATAAATAGGCTTTGAATCTCGATAATTTAACTGCATATCGTTCTCCCCCGGTTCATATACGCCAGTACCGCTGTGCCTTTTATATTAATTCAAAGAACCAAAAACTGTCTGGCAGCATCAGTTCCCGCACAGTGTACTATCCAACGTGATACACCTATTTTAACATATATAGCTTTAGGCATTTCTTATTATTTCCTTAATAGATTGTGCGAAAATTACTTAAGAAACATAAAAGCTCCAAGATTTCCACGCTTTCCATGACTTGCTCTATGCGAAAATAAAAGAGAGGGATTACAACAAGTGCATATATTGCTTATGGCAATATTGTCTTCCTGTACTCCTGCCTCCACAAGCACTCTCCTGTTACATTCCCAAAGATTGAGCTGATATTTGCCAGCTCCCTTATAGAGCAGAATATCACTCGCATGAGGATCGTCTGTTGTCGCAAACTCATCCACAAAACACTCTGCAACATCCTGACTTATCTCATAGCAGTCCTGACATATTGAAGGACCTATCGCTGCTATAACATCATGTGCCTCGGTACCAAACTCCCTGTTCATAGCAATAAGTGTCTGTTTTCCCATGCGATTTACAGTACCTCTCCAGCCCGAATGGCTAAGTCCTATTGCCCTATGTACCGGATCAACAAAATAAAGCGGTACACAATCAGCATAAAATGTGGCAAGCACAACATTTGGCTCATTCGTGATAAGTCCGTCCACATCTGTATATGGTCTCTTTCTTGTCACCCCGATGCCACACTGCTTTTTTCCAACTCTCAAAACATTGGTAGTATGTGTCTGGTCTGTCGTAACAATCTGTCCTGCCTCTGCTCCGATTGCCTCCGCCACTCTTTTATAGTTTTCTAAGACCTTTTCCTCGTCATCTCCACGTGTAAAGCTTAGATTTAAGCTTTCAAACATCCCTTCACTGAGTCCACCAAGACGTGTTGTAAAGCAATGCTCTATCATAGAAAGCTCATTTAGCTTCCTAAAATGTAACAAAGGAACAACACTTCCGCTTGAAAGGACGTGCTTTTTTAATTCCAGAACATCTTTATCATTCTTTGCAACAAAATCATTTATAGTAATTTCATCAACATTTTTGTGTATGTTTTCAGCCTGCATATTCTTATCCATCTTTATATTCTTTTCCTTCTTTATATTCTCATCAATCTTTATATTATTATCAATGTCTGTCTTCATATTTATATCTATGCAACTATATTTTACCGATAACTATTGCTGTTTAAAATTTCCTGTTCCTTATCTGTTTTCATGGAATAGTCTGGTCTAACGTTTATAAATTAACGGTTCCGTAATACCTGTCCGTAACTGCCAAGCCAATAGTTATTGACTGCCCTCAAATGCATTCTTCAACACAGTAACCTCGTCATCGTCCACTGCTATCACATCAAATCTGCATGGCGTCCACTCATTCAGACCATGTGTCATAAGATAATACCTTGCAACTGATATGATTTTTTTCTGTTTGCTGTAGCCAACTGCTTCAAGAGCCCTGCCGCAGCCATTATCCCTACGGTATTTCACCTCACAAAAACATATTGTATCTCCTTCCTTTGCGATTATATCTATCTCTCCAAAGCGGTTTCTGTAATTGCAGGCAAGTACACTATATCCCATATTTATCAACTGCTCAGCTGCACGCTGCTCATATATACTTCCAACACTTCTTTTATTCATAACTGTCTCACTTATCATATAACCTACACACTATCTTTTGTCAATTTTTGCCTTGAGCTTATCTTGCCAAAATCTGCTCACCATTTGTCACTGAATTGTTGTATTGATTTACCAAATTTGATATCTGCATAGCATCACCCTGATATAGTATCGTTATGTTTAAGTATACATGTATAAATTGTATCATTTATTGGTATTTCTGTCACTATATTACTGTTCACACACCACAGTGTAACCGGCAACAATTGATTTCTTTCAAAAATCAGGTAAATTCCACCATATTCTTCCTATACCACTTTGGACAAAGATTGCGCTGACATTGTGGATTGAACCGCTCCCTTATATCAGTGTGCTCAAAATACACCTTCCATAACTGCTCAAAACTGTCTGTCTTCACCGGCACACTTCTCTCAAGCTGTTTAAATTCACTTTCATTGATATAAAAGCACTCCTTAAGCCTTGGGTGGACCACTGCATACCTTCTTCTATCATCATAGATTACAAAATTTTCCCCGGGATACCTGTCCACAAAATGCCACATAACAACCGGTATCATATCGCATTTTGGTTCAAAGTGCGCCAGCAGATAGTTTCCATTATCACTAAAACGAATAAACCCTCTTATCTTGTCAGCCTCTTTATTTACCTTTCTTGAAAGCTCAAATACCTCCATAACATATTTATCGGTCATGTGCTCCATAATCCTTTGTCCCACCTTAAATGCTCTGACAAGAAATCCAAGCACTATTGTTGCTCTATTATCAGAATAATGGCACAAAGCATCAAATACAGTCTCATATATCTTAAAACCAAGCTTCTTTTGAATTGTCAAAATTGTCTTTTGGACCTTTACCTCATCTGTTTCAATATCTATCATCTTTGAAAAAAGTGTATAGTTTCCTCCAATGCCTATCTCAATAGAAATATTGTCCCTGTATACTTCGTGATTTTCTTTTTGCATTTGATTTTGTATACAAAAGCATCATATATAGCGGTAAAAATCCCATTTATATTATTGTCACATCTAAGTATTATATTATCCATGCATACTTCTCCCTGCAGCTTTACAAAAATATTGTCTATCCAGATATAAAATCAAATATACTCATCTGCTCATAAGTACATGATTTATTATCAGCTAAAAGCATAGTATCCGGCCTTTCGTTATATATGAGATGCCTTGTAATATAGCTTTCATCAAGCTTTGTATTGTACATCATACGACCATCACAGGTGATAAAGTACAGTGCTCTTTTGAGCACGACACCCATTTTCTTTAAATCTGTAAACGAAAGCTTTGCATGCTTTCTGGCTTTTATAATACGCCTTACACTGTTAGTGCCTATTCCCGGGACCCTGAGAAGTGTATAATAATCCGCCGTCATAATCTCAACCGGAAAACACTCCAGATGACCTACAGCCCACTGACACTTTGGATCAATATAATCATTAAAGCTCTGATTATCCTCCGACAAAAGCTCTCCTGCCTTAAAGCCATAAAATCTCATAAGAAAATCTGCCTGATAAAGCCTGTGCTCTCTCTTTAACGGTGGCGGCTGCCCGATACCCGGTAATGACTCATCCATATTAACATTCACAAAAGCCGAGTAAAAAACTCTCTTCATATCAAACCTGTTGTACATTGCTTCTGCTACAGATATAATCTGAAAATCACTCTCTCCGGTTGCTCCCACAATCATCTGTGTACTCTGCCCCGCCGGCACATAATATCTGTCCGGTCTTTTGATACTTAAGCCTGTATTATTGATATAATCACCAGCTCCATAAGAAACGTCCGTTGTCTCACAGACAACTCCCGGATCAAGCTGCACTCCCATGCCCCAGCTTTTTTCTGCAAGCTTATCAGCCTTCCCGCAATCTGTAGCAACCCTAAGGCTTCTGTGATACTCTGATAATCTTGCAGTACTATCTTTTATTTCGGCCATCTGCTCATAATATGCCTGCTCATCTATATACATACGGTTTTTCATACTGCTATTGCCATGATACATTCGGCTGTCCTTTATACCATTTTGAATAAATCTCATAGGTGTAAGAATGTTTTTACGCGCCTTATTCGGAGCAACTGCCCTAAGCCCTTCCGCTGTGGGCAACTCCAGATTAACACTCATCCTATCACAAAGATATCCAATCATCTCAAGGACCTCAGAGGAGGCTCCCGGTATACCCTTGATGTGTATATACCCATTGAAATGATATTTGTTTCTCAAAAGAAAAAGCGTGGTATATAAAAGCTGCATGGTATGCTCGGGCGATTCTATGATACCGGAGCTTAAGAAAAGTCCCTCTATATAATTGCGTCTGTAAAACTCAACAGTAAGGTTACATACCTCCTCAGGCGTAAATGTCACTCTTTCAACATCATTAGTGCATCTGTTGATACAGTATTTGCAATCATAAATACATTCATTTGTAAAAAGTATCTTGAGAAGCGATATACACCTGCCATCAGCTGTAAACGAATGACATATTCCACTGGCAAATGCACTCCCCATATCATTTCCATTACCCGAACGGGATGCCCCACTGGAAGTGCATGCAACATCAAACTTTGCCGCATCAGACAGAATCTTAAGTTTTTCCATAATATCAGCACTGATTGACGTTAACATAAGGCCTCCTTATTTTATCGAACATCTGTTTGCATTATACAACATATGTTCGGGTAAATCAAGTGAAAATTTTTTGGAAAAATATTGTTATGGTTCATAAGCACAAAAACCATAGTATCTTAAATGCATTAAGATACTATGGTTTTTATTTATAATAATTATCGTAACTATTCAGTTGCAAAAAATATCGTAGCCTTTATAAACAGACTTTATTCCGTCTAAAAAATATTCTTAAGAGCTACTATATGACATGATTTTATCCCAATTTGGTCTTAAAAAACTCGATTATCCTATCCCACAGTTCATCCTGGAAAACTGCAGATCCGCATGGTCAGCGCCTTCTAATGCAATCAAATCTGCATCACAGCCATTTTCAATAAGCTTGTCATAAAGCTCTTCACTCTGCTCAAACGGAACTGTCTGATCATTTATACCATGAATAATCAAAAATGGAGGAGCATCTTTTGTCACCTTAGACACCGGAGAACTGTTGTATGCTTCCTTAATATTTCTCATAATATTATATCCGAGTAAAAGTGACTCCATAGATGCTGCGCATTCCTCGGCATCTTTATACTTAAATGTGCTAAGGTTAGTAGGTGGATACCATGGACATGCTGCCTGAATACTGCTTGACTCTTCAAGATATTCTCCAACATCATGAGCTTTATCATGATCAAATGCCGCCATACATGTCAAAAATCCTCCGGCTGATTCTCCCATCGCACCAAAATGTTCCTTGTCAATTCTGTATCTGTCAGCATGCGCCCTCAAATACCTGATTGCAGCCTTCACATCCTCTATCTGCATAGGATAGCAGCCCTCATTTGATGTGCGGTATTCCACACTGCAAACAACAAAACCTTGATGAGCAAGCGTGCTAAGATATGATAGATGTGCTGACTTATCCATCCTCATCCATCCACCACCGCATATCCATACTATACAAGGATAACGCTTGTCAGACATATCTTCCGGATATATTAAATCCAGTTTTAAATCCCTGCGACAGTGATCATACCACGAATCCACCTGCGCATATGTGATATCAGACACCAGCACATACTGTGGTTTTGTTGTATTGATCATAAGCTTTTCTTTCATTATAAAATCCTCCTTACATTTGTGTTCCTTCTTGAAATACAAATTAGTATTATTTGAAATAAATACTTTATTCCCATTATAATACATCTATTTTCATTTTTAAACATAAAAAACTTGAAACAACTATCTTGCTTCAAGGTCTAAGAACAGGGGATGAGAGAATCGAACTCCCGCTAAAAGTTTTGGAGACTTCTGTCATACCATTTGACCAATCCCCTATATTTAAATATTATATCAAATATAGAAAAAGGACGCAATAGGAATTACGTCTTATTTTAATATACCTTCAAAACTTCATACAAATTTGATTTTTTTCAATCTACACCGAAAAACTCATCTCGATTCCGCTTCGCTTCATCTCGATGGATTTGCTTCGCAAATCTGCGTCCAATTAAATCCAGATTTATGCAGACACGTCTGCAAAATCCGTATTTCATTGTACTTGTTTTTCTTCGTTATTAACCAGATTAAGCCCTCGACCTATTAGTAACAGTCAGCTCCACATGTTGCCATGCTTCCACCTCTGCCCTATCTACTTGTAGTCTTCAAGGGGTCTTACTCCCGAAGGAGGGATATCTCATCTTGAGGGGGGCTTCACGCTTAGATGCCTTCAGCGTTTATCCTTCCAGACTTGGCTACTCTGCCATGCCGTTGGTCGACAACAGATACACCAGTGGTCCGTCCATCCCGGTCCTCTCGTACTAAGGACAGCTCCTCTCAAATATCCTCCGCCCGCGCCGGATAGGGACCGAACTGTCTCACGACGTTCTGAACCCAGCTCGCGTACCGCTTTAATGGGCGAACAGCCCAACCCTTGGGACCTGCTACAGCCCCAGGATGCGATGAGCCGACATCGAGGTGCCAAACCACTCCGTCGATGTGAACTCTTGGGAGTGATAAGCCTGTTATCCCCAGGGTAGCTTTTATCCGTTGAGCGATGGCAATCCCACTTTCATACCACCGGATCACTAAGTCCTAGTTTCCTACCTGCTCCACCCGTCGGTGTCGCAGTCAAGCTCCCTTATGCCTTTGCACTCTTCTAATGGTTTCCAACCATTATGAGGGAACCTTTGAGCGCCTCCGATACCCTTTCGGAGCGACCGCCCCAGTCAAACTCCCCGCCTGACATTGTCCCCCAGCCGGTTCACGGCTGCAGGTTAGAAATCCAATACCGCAAGGGTGGTATCCCAACAGCGACTCCCTACAAACTGGCGTTCATAGTTCTCAGTCTCCCACCTATCCTGTACATGCAGTACCGAATCCCAGTATCAAGCTGGAGTAAAGCTCCATGGGGTCTTTCCGTCCTGGCGCAGGTAACCAGCATCTTCACTGGTATTTCAATTTCACCGGGTGCATTGTCGAGACAGCGCTCAAATCATTACGCCTTTCGTGCGGGTCGGAACTTACCCGACAAGGAATTTCGCTACCTTAGGACCGTTATAGTTACGGCCGCCGTTTACTGGGGCTTCAATTCAGAGCTTCGCTTGCGCTAACCCCTCCTCTTAACCTTCCAGCACCGGGCAGGCGTCAGCCATATACCTCACCTTACGGTTTTGCATAGACCTGTGTTTTTGCTAAACAGTTGCTTGAGCCTATTCTCTGCGGCCTGGTTTCCCAGGCACCCTTTCTCCCGAAGTTACAGGGTCATTTTGCCGAGTTCCTTAACAATGCTTCTCCCGCCGGCCTTAGGATTCTCTCCTCATCTACCTGTGTCGGTTTACGGTACGGGCACGTATCACACAATAGCGGCTTTTCTTGACAGCTGGAATCGCACACTTCGCTACTTAAATTCGCTCCGCATCACAGCTTCGGATTGTTAAGCGGATTTGCCAGCTTAACTCCTACCCTGCTTGCCCCGGTCTTTCCATTCCCGGGATGTGCTGTCCTTCTGTGTCCCCACAGTTCTGATGATACGCGGTACAGGAATCTCAACCTGTTGTCCATCGGCTACGCTTCTCAGCCTTACCTTAGGCCCCGACTTACCCAGAGCAGATCAGCTTTACTCTGGAAACCTTGGATATTCGGCCTGGAGGATTCCCACCTCCATCTCGCTACTCATTCCGGCATTCTCTCTTCTTAAAAGTCCACAGCTCCTTACCGGTACTGCTTCATTCCTTTAAGAATGCTCCTCTACCAATGTATTTCTACATTCCTAAGCTTCGGTGTTGTGTTTTAGCCCCGGACATTTTCGGCGCAGGACCTCTCGACTAGTGAGCTATTACGCACTCTTTGAATGTGTGGCTGCTTCTAAGCCAACATCCTAGTTGTCTCTGAAATCCCACATCCTTTTCCACTTAACACACACTTTGGGACCTTAGCTGTAGGTCTGGGCTCTTTCCCTTTTGACTGCCCAACTTATCTCGTGCAGTCTGACTCCCGTACATCATTTATGCGGCATTCGGAGTTTGATATCCCTTGGTAAGCTTTGACGCCCCCTTAGGAATTCAGTGCTCTACCTCCGCTAAACTAATACGGGGCTAGCCCTAAAGCTATTTCGAGGAGAACCAGCTATCTCCGGGTTCGATTGGAATTTCTCCCCTATCCACACCTCATTCCCACCCTTTTCAACGGATGTGGATCCGGACCTCCACGGAATTTTACTTCCGCTTCATCCTGGACATGGATAGTCACCCGGTTTCGGGTCTGCCTGTGCTGACTTTACGCCCATTTGAGACTTGGTTTCCCTTCGGCTCCATGGCTGTACCATTTAACCTTGCCAGCACCGGCAACTCGCCGGACCGTTCTACAAAAAGTACGCGGTTGCACCTTAACGTGCTCCCACAGCTTGTAAACACAGGGTTTCAGGTTCTCTTTCACTCCCCTCCCGGGGTCCTTTTCACCTTTCCTTCACAGTACTATGCGCTATCGGTCACTAAGGAGTATTTAGCCTTGGAGGGTGGTCCCTCCGACTTCCCGCAAGGTTTCTCGTGTCTCGCGGTACTCTGGATCCTGCCGCTGCCTGCTGTTTTCATGTACGGGGCTTTCACCCTCTCTGGCCTGCCTTCCCAGCAGTTCCATTAACAGATCGGCTCACTTATGCAGTCCTTAACCCCAGCATGCACGCACGCTGGTTTGGGCTCTTCCGGGTTCGCTCGCCGCTACTTCCGGAATCGATGTTTCTTTCTCTTCCTCCGGCTACTTAGATGTTTCAGTTCACCGGGTTCCCTCCATAACGCTATGTATTTACGTTATGGTGACTGAGGGTTACTCAGCCGGGTTTCCCCATTCAGATATCTCCGGATCAAAGGATATTTGCTCCTCCCCGAAGCTTTTCGCAGCTTATCACGTCTTTCATCGGCTCTTAGTGCCAAGGCATCCACTGCGCTCTTATCAGCTTGACCAAATAGATTTGAAAGTGACCGTTTGAACTCGCGCGGGTTGCTTTCTCATCCCCAGATGCATAGCGTTGCATCTTTGGTCTGGGTTGTTTACAAAATTTGTTGTATTGTTTTCCACATGATCAATCACTTGATCACATGGCCTCGGATGTCTTGATATTCAATTGAATAATCAATCATTTCTATTCAATATGCGGTTTTCAAGGTACGTATCTGACTGACATTTTTATCAGTCATTTGCAAACTCAAATCTTTTTGAATTCACAAATCACTGGTAAAAACCAGTTATATGGAACAGCACTTCCCTGCTGACTCAGGTTAACACGTTCTTTCCGCTTTCGCATCACAGGCTTCGCCTTTATCTAGGCCCATTGGAACATGTCCGTTCTATATAAAACACTCTCTGGAGTGGTTTTTGTTTTTTGTAGATCCGGCAGCCACCTGCTCTCCCATACCGTCTCCAGTATAGTACCATCGGCCGCTTAGGTCTTAACCATCGTGTTCGGGATGGGAACGGGTGTGTCCCTAAGCGCATCGCCACCGGAAATATTTTGTTTTCTTCAAGTTTCCTCGATTTGAAAACTAAACAGTATATAAAACCCCTACTCATTTCCTTAGAAAGGAGGTGATCCAGCCGCACCTTCCGATACGGCTACCTTGTTACGACTTCACCCCAGTTACCTGCCCCGCCTTCGGCAGCTCCTCCCTTTCGGTTAGGTCACTGACTTCGGGCGTTGCTGACTCCCATGGTGTGACGGGCGGTGTGTACAAGACCCGGGAACGTATTCACCGCAGCATTCTGATCTGCGATTACTAGCGATTCCAGCTTCGTGTAGTCGGGTTGCAGACTACAGTCCGACTGGGACGTTATTTTTGAGATTTGCTCGGCTTCACAGCTTTGCTTCCCTTTGTTTACGCCATTGTAGCACGTGTGTAGCCCAAGTCATAAGGGGCAT
>ENA-OQIM01000419-OQIM01000419.1-human-gut-metagenome-genome-assembly--contig:-NODE-419-length-16203-cov-4.151033_pt1 | contig 16203 bp, 18 predicted proteins | sample MGYA00242579_ERZ504744 | MGnify/ENA primary metagenome ERZ504744 (study PRJEB26092, sample SAMD00036441) | human gut metagenome | host: Homo sapiens | study: EMG produced TPA metagenomics assembly of...
GTTATGACTATAATAACGGTGATGACGTTCTTGTGCCAAATAAAGATGCAGAAACAGTCAGAAAGATTTTGAATTATATAAGGAAGGCTATTCCACGTATGCACTGGCAAAGATGTTTGATTTAAAAGGAGACAAGCAAGTGTCCGATATGTTATCCAGAGTGACATACATTGGAAAGCTCAAATATAATAAGGAAATCGTTGATGGTCTTCACGAGCCGATAGTTGATAAAAAATTATTCGATGAAGTTCAGGAATTGCGAAAAACAAGAACAAGAGCAACTTCTCATAAATCACAGTATTTACTAACAGGCTTAATATATTGTGGATTATGTGGGGCAAAGATGCGTTATCAAAAATGGAGTGGCGGAAGAGTGATGATTTATTGTTATTCACTAGATCATAGCAAGCCGCACCTGGTTAAGAATCCTAATTGTCAGAATGGAAAGTTAGATGCAGCTGAAGTTGAAGAAGTTGTTGTTAATGATATGCTGAAATTATCAAAAGAGTATGAAATAATTGAGGGAAAATCAGAACAGCAAAATCAAAAGGGATTTGAAGCTATGAACCAGAGAAAAACAGTTCTTGAAGGAAAGCTGAAATCTTTGTATAATTTATATGCATCTGATACCAATAACAATGTCCTGTTGGAGACGATTGGTGAGATTAACAAGGAACTGGAAAATCTGAATACACAGATTGAACAGTACACCTTAAAGAACACAAGAGCTAAAGATATGGCAGCAAGAGCGAAAGCATTCAAAAGTGTTGCTGACAGCTGGGAGTTCATGTCTTTCAATGAAAGACAAAAGACTGTACGTGAATATATCAAGAAGATCAAAATATCGAATGATTATGTTGAAATTGAGTATAATGATCTTTTGACACGACAGTAAATTACATTTCTATAGTTAATACATCGCAAGGGGATACATCTTCTTGCGTGTAAAATTTCATATATCTTATTCAAGATAATTACCCTATTGGATAAAGAAATTTCAAAATTTCCACTATAATACATTATCCCGATGATCACAGGAGAGATTCGTAGATTCCTAAGAGATGATGGTATGATCAAAGTCAGCAGATCTTTAAAAGAAAATGTATACAAGATCATGAAAGCAAGAGAAAAGTTTTGTCAGCAGTATCAAAGGGAAGCAACGATCGAAGAAATCAGTGAGATCACGAAGATCACAAGAGAAGAGATCGTAACATCCTTAGAGGCAAGCAATGAAGTAGAATCCATTCATCAGAGTGCATATCAGAAGGATGGCAGTGAGATTTCTCTGCTGGATAAGTTATCAAAAGGAGAAAATGAATCTGAGAAAGTGGTAGATCATGTTCTATTAAAAGAAGCTATGAAACATTTGGAACAGAAAGAACAGCAAATGATCTATTACCGATATTTTGAAGGAAAAACTCAACAAGAAATTGCGAAGATCTTTCATATTTCACAGGTACAGGTTTCAAGAATACAAAAAAAAGATCTTAAAAAAACTAAGAAGACAAATGATTGGAAATATCTGAAAAACTATGCTAGAATAAAGAAAACACAAATCTGGATCGATCGTTAAAGGATAATTCATCCATTTTCCCAGGTAAAAGGAGTAAGATAGAATGACATATGAAAAAAAAGTCGGTAATTGAATTACGTGAAATTGCCAAAGAAAGAAAAATAAAGGGTATTTCGACCTTAAAGAAAAAAGAACTGATCGAAGTATTAGAAAACTATGATCAGGAACAATCAAAACAAAAGGAAGAACCGCAGATACAACGTGAACCAAAACAATCTTATTCAGAGCATCAAGAAAGAAAACATCACCAGAAAGAATTTCCAAAGAATATAAAAAGTCTGGACAGCGGAGAAAAAGCACATGGGATTCTGGAAGTTATGCCAGACGGGTATGGTTTCATCCGATGTGAAAACTATCTTCCAGGGGAGAATGATATCTATGTATCTCCGGCTCAGATTCGCAAATTCAATTTAAAAACAGGAGACATCTTAACAGGAGCGATCCGTATCAAAACCCAGAGTGAGAAATTCAGTGCCTTATTATTCGTAGAATCTGTCAATGGATATAAGCCAGAAATGGCAGCGAGAAGACAGCATTTTGAAGATCTGACACCAATCTTCCCTAACGAAAGATTAGGAATGGAAACAGAGAGATCATCCATACCAATGCGAATGGTTGACCTGCTATCACCCGTTGGAAAAGGGCAGCGAGGAATGATCGTATCTCCTCCAAAGACAGGAAAGACAACACTGTTAAAACAAATGGCACAAAGTATCAGTCAGAATTATAAAGATATCAAATTAATCGTATTATTGATCGATGAACGACCAGAAGAGGTCACAGATTTTAAAGAATCTATCGAAGGAAAGAACGTTGAAGTTATTTATTCCACATTTGATGAATTGCCAGAACACCACAAGAGAGTGTCAGAGATGGTATTAGAACGTGCAAAACGTCTCGTAGAACATAAAGAAGATGTCGTAATTTTATTAGATAGTATCACAAGACTTGCAAGAGCTTACAACCTTACAGTACCGCCAAGCGGAAGAACATTAACTGGTGGACTTGATCCAGCCGCTCTCTATATGCCGAAGAAATTTTTCGGTGCAGCCAGAAATATGAGAGAAGGCGGAAGTCTTACCATCCTTGCCACAGCACTCGTAGAGACAGGAAGCAAGATGGACGACGTGATCTTTGAAGAATTCAAGGGAACAGGCAATATGGAATTAGTCTTAAACCGTCGTCTGGCAGAAAAAAGAATCTTCCCAGCGGTTGATATTGCTAAATCAGGAACAAGAAGAGAAGAGCTGCTGCTTACCAAAGATGAAAGAGAAGTTGTCACAGCACTTCACAAAGAATTATCCGGAAACCGTTCGGAAGAATTTATGGAACAGATGTTGGATTTATTTAAACGAACCCAAAACAACAAAGAATTTGTAGCACTAACCAAACGGTCATTATTAAGAAAATAAAAAAAGTAATTGCAATTTCAAATAAATTGTGATAGAATAAAAAAGCTGTTTATAAAACAAGAAATGACGAAAGTCAAAGTATGTAAATGTTGGCAAAATCCAACAAATTTTTTAGAAGAGGTGAAAGAACATGCGTGAAGGAATCCATCCAAATTATTATCAGGCAAAAGTAGTATGCAACTGTGGTAACGAATTCGTAACAGGATCTACAAAGGAAGATATCCACGTAGAAATCTGCTCAAAATGTCATTCATTCTACACAGGACAGCAGAAAGCTACTCAGGCTCGTGGACGTATTGATAAGTTCAATCGTAAATATGGTGTTAAGTAGAAAAGTAAGAAATCAGGTTGAGGTTATCGAAATCTCAACCTTTTTTTTTATGTAACGAGAAAAATCTCATAGAAATATAGGAGACAACAATGGCGGTTCGTATAGGCGGGCAGGCAGTGATCGAAGGCGTAATGATGAAGAATATGGATCGTTATGCAGTATCCGTGCGAAAGCCCAATGGCAAGATAGAGACGAAAGTAGAAGAATGCGTAAGCTTCGCAGAGAAACATCCATTATTTCAATTACCAGTTTTTCGAGGAATGGCAAATTTCCTGGAATCTATGGTGATCGGGATGAAGACACTGAATTATTCTGCATCTTTTTACGAAGACGAAGAAGAACAAACAGAGAGCAGGACAGAACAGCTCTTAGAAAAGATTCTTGGAGAGAAAGCAGAGAAGATCATCATGGGAATCGTACTGGTATTTTCACTGGCAATTTCCATCGGATTATTTATGATCCTTCCATACATCGCATCCGAAGCACTCGGAAAGCTGATCAGGAATGAATATGTGATTTTATTTATGGAAGGTATTATCCGAATAGCGATATTTCTTGGATACATTGTGTTGATCTCAAGAATGGAAGACATCAAGAGAGTCTTCATGTATCATGGTGCAGAACATAAAACGATCAACTGTTTAGAAGCAGGTGTTCCTTTAACTCCTGAAAATGTGGATAACTTTTCAAGATTACACAAAAGATGTGGAACAAGTTTTATTTTTATCGTTATGATCATCAGTATGGTATTTTTCTTCTTTATCAGAGTGGATACCATATGGTTACGAATCGTATTAAGATTATTATTTTTACCATTGGTAGCTGGTGTTTCCTATGAATTTATCCGGCTGGCAGGAAGCAGTGACCATCCACTTGTACAGATTTTCTCAAAACCAGGACTGGCACTTCAGAAACTGACAACGAAAGAACCAGATCATTCTATGATCGAAGTTGCGATCGCATCAGTGGAAGGCGTATTTGACTGGAGAGAATATCTGGATAGTCTGAATAAAGGGGAACAAAAAGAAGATGAATAGAAGAGAATGGGTCCTCTATGGACAGAAAGAACTAGAAGAAGCACAGATTGAGAATGCATCTGGTGATGCATGGTATTTATTTTCTGAATGTTTTCATATATCAAGGGAAGACTATCTGTTCGGAATGACGGATGAGATCAATGATAAAGAAGCAGAAGAAAGATATAAAGAATTGATTCAGAAGAGAAAAGAACATGTGCCATTGCAATATATTTTAGGAACACAGGAATTTATGGGATATACATTTAAGGTAACACCAGATGTGCTGATCCCAAGAGCAGATACAGAAACAGTATTGGAGGAAGTGCTTCTTAAGGTCCCGCAGACCTTAAAGAATCTGAAAATTTTGGATTTATGCACTGGTTCAGGCTGTATTGCGATCAGTCTGGCATTGATTTTAAAGCCAGAAGTTTGTGTTGGAACGGATATTAGTGAAAAAGCATTAAAAATTGCAAAAGCTAATGGCGAAAATCTCGCACCTATGGTAAAATTTATTCAAAGTGACCTTTTTGAGAATGTCACAGGAAGCTATGATCTGATCATTTCGAATCCGCCCTATATTACAACGGAAGAATGTGGGAAGCTGATGCCGGAGGTAAAAGACTATGAACCGATGTTAGCACTCGATGGGAAGGAAGATGGACTTTATTTTTATAAGAAGATCATCAAAGAAGCGAAAAACTATTTAAATCCACAAGGAATGCTCGCATTTGAGATCGGATATGATCAGGGAGAAGCAGTGAAGAATTTGATGGAAGCACAGGATTTTGCCTGTGTTGAGATAAAAAAGGACCTGGCAGGATTAGACCGGCTGGTCTTTGGATTTGCAAGAGAAGGAGAATAAGATGTTTGATAAGTTAGAAGGTTTAGTAGATCGTCTGGACACTGTACTGCAGGAATTGAATGATCCAGATGTAGCAGGTAACCAGAATCGTTTCCGTGATCTGATGAAAGAACAAAATGAGCTGACACCGATCGTGGAAAAATACAAAGAATACAAAGCAGAGAAACAGAATATCGAAGATAGTTTGATGCTTTTAGAAGAAGAGTCTGACGAAGAGATGAAAGAACTTGCCAAGGAAGAACTGAATGAATCTAAGGCAAATGTGGAAAGATTAGAAGAAGAGTTAAAGATTCTCTTAATTCCAAAGGATCCAATGGATGACAAGAATATCATCGTTGAGATGCGTGCCGGTGCCGGTGGAGATGAAGCTGGGTTATTCGTCGCTGACGTTGCACGTATGTATCGAAATTATGCAGAAAGCAAACGTTGGAAAGTAAATACATTAAGTTTTAATGAGAGTGGAATCGGTGGATTTAAAGAACTTGTATTCATGGTATCTGGACAGGGTGCATACTCAAGATTCAAGTACGAAAGCGGTGTACACCGTGTACAGAGAATCCCTGCAACAGAGTCTGGAGGAAGAATCCATACATCTACAATTACGGTAGCGATCATGCCAGAAGTGGAAGATGTGGAAGTAGAGATCGATATGAACGATTGTAAGTTTGATGTATTCCGTGCATCAGGAAATGGTGGACAGTGTGTCAATACAACAGACTCTGCGGTACGTTTAACACATATTCCAACAGGAATCGTTGTATCATGCCAGGATGAAAAATCCCAGTTAAAGAATAAGGACAAAGCGTTAAAGGTATTACGTTCCCGTCTGTATGAATTAGAACAGCAGAAAGCACATGATGAAGAAGCAGCAAAGAGAAAGAGCCAGATCGGTACAGGAGACCGTTCTGAAAAGATCAGAACATACAATTATCCACAGGGTCGTGTTACAGATCACAGAATCAAGCTGACACTTCACAAATTAGATTCTATCATGAACGGTGATTTAGATGAATTGATCGACAGCTTAACAGCAGCAGATCAGGCAGCAAAATTAAGTAATATGGAAGAAGAATAATACAAAGAGATTTATAAGGGGTCAGGTGATCAAACCTGGCCCCTGCATATATTTAATTGAGGTATACAAAATGAAAGATGGATTTATCAAAGTTGCAGCCGCAACACCAAAGATCAAAGTGGCAGATCCTGCATACAATACAGAAGAAATTTTAAAGATCATCGATGAGACAGAAAAAAATGGAGCAAGTATTCTGGTATTTTCTGAATTAACGATCAGTGGATATACATGTGGTGATCTATTCTTGCAGCAGCCACTTTTAACAGAATGTAAAAATCAGCTTTTAAGAATTGTGAAAGCAACTGAAAATAAGAGTATGTTAGTTGTTGTAGGATGTCCGATCGTTATAAAACAAAAATTATATAACTGTGCGGTTGTGATCAGTGATGGCAGTATTTTAGGAATCGTGCCAAAAACACATTTACCAAACTATTCAGAATTTTATGAATTACGTCATTTTACATCTGGAGAAGGATTAGAAGAAGATCTTTGGTTTGGAGAAGAATTTGGTTATGTAAATGTAGCCGTGAATCAGTTATTCAAATGCAAAGAGATTCCAGAACTTGTGGTAGCATGTGAAATCTGTGAAGATCTCTGGGTACCACTTCCACCAAGCACATATCACGCAATGGCAGGAGCAACGGTAATCTGTAATCCATCTGCAAGTGTAGAGACAACAACAAAAGAATCTTATCGAAGAAGCCTTGTATCAAATCAGTCAGCAAGATTGTTAGCGGCTTATATCTATGCTGATGCAGGAGAAGGAGAATCCACACAGGATGTTGTATACAGTGGACACCATCTCATATGTGAAAATGGTTCAGTTTTAGCAGAAGCAAAACGATTTACAAATGAGATTATCTATGCAGATATCGATGTGCAGAAATTGGCAGCAGAACGAAGAAAGATGACTTCTTTCCCAGGAGGCCAAACAGATGATTATTTTGAACAGGAATTTTCACTAGAAGTCAAAGAAAACAAGATCACAAGAACATTCCCGAAAGCACCATTTGTACCAGATAATCAAGATGAAAGAGATAAACGATGCGATGAAATCTTATCTTTACAGTCTATGGGACTTAAGAAACGTCTGGAACACACAAACTGCAAACATGCAGTCGTAGGAATTTCAGGTGGATTAGATTCCACATTAGCAGTCTTAGTTACAGCAAGAGCCTTTGATCTGTTAGACATTCCAAGAGAAAACCTGATCTGTGTGACAATGCCATGTTTTGGAACAACAGACAGAACTTACCAGAATGCCGTATCCCTGATCAAAGAATTAGGAGCGACACTCAAAGAAGTAAGAATCGAAAAAGCAGTCCGCCAGCATTTTGCAGATATCGGGCATGATGAAAATAACCACGATGTAACTTATGAAAACTCTCAGGCAAGAGAAATGAACACAGATTCTGATGGATATGGCAAACCAGTACAATGGTATGGTCATCGGAACAGGAGATATGTCAGAACTGGCACTCGGATGGCAACATACAACGGGATCATATGTCTATGTATGCAGTAAACTGCTCCGTACCAAAGACATTAGTTCGTTACCTTGTACTTTACTATGCAGAGACAACAGAGAATAAGAAATTATCAGAAGTACTGATGGATGTCCTAGACACACCAGTAAGTCCAGAATTACTTCCACCAGTTGACGGAGTCATTTCACAGAAGACAGAAGACTTAGTCGGACCATATGAACTGCACGATTTCTTCTTATATTATATGTTAAGATTCGGATTCCCAAAATCCAAATTATACCGCATGGCAAAATTAACATTTGACGGTGTATACGATGATGAAACGATCAAGAAATGGCTGGATAAATTCTATTGGAGATTCTTCAGCCAGCAGTTTAAACGTTCTTGCCTGCCAGATGGACCTAAGGTTGGTAGTGTAGCAGTATCACCTCGAGGAGATTTAAGAATGCCAAGTGACGCAAGTCCAACGGCATGGATCTAAAATAAATAAAAGTCAGTTGCAAACGCGCTTTCGCTCGATTCGCACGTAGCGGACACTAAATTCGACAGCGACGAATACTCGTCACTGCTCATTAAGTGCCGACGAGCTCCTATGTTTTTCAACTGGCTTTTATTTATTTTAGTGAAAGTTTGTTGGTAAAAATAAAGAACATAACTTGTTTTAGGATATGTGAAAATTTGTTGGAATTATAAATAAATTTCGTTATAATGATTATATATTACGGAAAGAAAATGCGAAAAAGAGGAATGAAAGAACAAATATGAATCAACAATCGAAAAGAAATCTAACCAATAAGATCATAAGCTTAGCAGGAATCATGGTTTTTGTTTTTTTTATAGCAATCTATGTCAGTGCATGTTCAAATTATCTGAAAGGAAATAGAACAAGAAGAAAATTATTCGGGGCGACTTATATGACGATGAATAATGAATTCTATAAAGTGGTCAATAACCAGATTCGCATGCAGGTTGAGAAGAATGGAGATGAGATGATCACATTGGATCCGGCACTTGATCAGAAGAAGCAGAATGAGCAGATCAAACAGCTGGTTAAACGAAAGGTAGATGCAATCTTTTTAAATTCAGTCGACTGGAAAGAAGTAGAGTCTGGATTGAAGGCAGCGAAGAAAGCGAAGATTCCAGTGATCGTTATCGACTCACAGGTTTATAGAAATGATCTTGTCACAATGACGATCGTGTCAGATAACTACAAAGCAGGTGTTTTATGTGCAAAGGAAATGATGAAGCAAAAAGATCATGCGAATATTGTATTGTTAACACATAATGCAGCAAGATCTGCGGTAGATCGTATCAATGGATTTACAGATACGATCAAGAAAATAAAAACTATAAGATCCTTGCATCTGCAGATACTCAGGGACAGATCGAACGTGCACTTCCTAAGGTAGATAAGATCATCGAAAAATACAAGAATATTGATGTCGTCATGGGATTAAATGACCCAGCAGCGATGGGAGCTTTAGCAGCTCTTGACAGTAAGGGGGCTAGAGAAGGTGTTCTCGTATACGGAATTGATGGATCTCCAGAAGGAAAGAAACTGATCAAAGAAGGTATGATGACAGGAACAGCAGCACAGTCTCCCAAACAGATGGCAGACACAGCGATCAATGCAGCATACAAGATTTTGCAAGGGAAAAAAGTAGAGAAGAAAAAGGTAATCTCTGTTCAAATGATAACAAAAAAGAATGTAGAGCAGACTGATATTAGCCGTTGGCAGTAAAGAGGAAATGATATGGATCGAAAAAATCAAAATTTATATTATATCAAGATTCTGATGGGAGTCATAAACTTCATCATTTTATCCTTCCTTTCTGCAGTTTTTATTTTAACATTAAATAAGATCAATCATGATTTTGGAGCAAGGAATTTCTTAGAGAATATCACGTATCTCCCAAACGAACCAGTGACATCAACAGTGTTGATATTTATTGCTTTTTTCTTATTGTTAGGCATTATAGAAATTCGAAGAAAACAAAGAAAAAGGCAACAGGTATCTGTGATCTTATATGCAGCAGAGATTTTGTTATGTCTGATCATTATTAAATTTGTTTATGTAAATTATAATGGAATCATTCTTCTTGTCATTGCAGATATTGTAACGGATATCAAAGATAAACACACTAGGGGAATTTTCTTTGTCATCATGGGAATGATATATTTATTCTCAGACTACGATATCATATCAATGTTTATAGATATGATATCGTTCCAACAATTTTTGAGTGTATACCCGGCGAAAGTCAGTATGATGATCCAAGGAACAAGAAATATACTAGTTGCATTGAATGCGATCGCATTTATTGCATACATGATCATTTTGATGAGAAATCAGATGAAAGAGAATGCAAGGATTGGATTGTTAAACCTTCAGCTTCAGACAGCCAATATACGTTTAAAAGAAATGAATGAACAGCTGAAGGACTATTCAGAGATGACAGAGAAAATGGCGGAGACAAGGGAACGAAATCGAATTGCCAGAGAGATTCATGACACACTGGGGCATACGATGACTGGACTGTCTGCAGGAATTGACGCATGTATCGCGATGATCGATTTTTCTGTAGATGCAACGAAAGAACAGTTAAATAAAATATCACAGGTTGCAAGGCAAGGAATTAAAGATATTCGAAGATCGGTCAATAAATTAAGACCAGATGCCTTAGAGCATAGTGGATTGCAAGAAGCTTTAGAAAAGATGATCAATGAGACGATGCAGGTATCAGATGTTAAGATTAATTATGATTGTCAGGTAGAGGTCTTGAAATTCAATCAAGATGAAGAAGATATGATCTATCGTGTAGTACAGGAAAGTATTACAAATGCGATCAGGCATGGAAAAGCGAAGCAGATTGATGTAAACTTATGGAAGGAAGATAAGTGGCTCAATCTAGAGATCAAAGACAATGGAATCGGATGTGAAGAGATTCATACAGGATTTGGATTGATCCATATCGAAGAGAGGATCAAGATGTTAAAAGGAACTGTAGAATATGATGGAAGTAATGGATTTAAAGTCACAGCAAGAATACCGATCAGATGGGGTGAAAAACTATGATTAAAGTAATGATAGCAGATGATCAGGAACTGATCAGACAAAGTTTACAGATCGTACTTGAGATGAAAGAAGGAATCGAAGTTACTGCAACTGCCAAGGACGGAAGAGAAGTCATTCAGGAAGTCAGGAAAGACAAGCCAGATATTATTTTAATGGATGTGCGTATGCCAGAAATGGATGGAGTGCAATGTACACAGATCATCAAAGAACAATATCCAGATGTCAAGATCATTATTTTGACAACGTTCGATGATGATGAGTATGTATACAATGCATTAAAACATGGAGCAAGTGGTTATCTGTTAAAAGGAATTTCTATGGATGAATTAGAAAAAGCGATCAATACAGTACATAGCGGCGGGGCCATGATCAATCCAGAAGTGGCAACAAAGGTGGTCGATTTCTTCTCTGAAATGGCACAAAGCAATTATGATACATCAATTCATGCACAGAATGTAGAAGAGATCACAGATGCAGAATGGGAGATCATTAAATTAGTCGGAAGAGGCATGTCAAATAAAGAAATCTCGACGGAACTAAGCCTTTCCGAAGGAACTGTACGAAATTATCTCAGCACGATCTTAAGTAAACTAGACCTAAGAGACAGAACCCAGCTTGCAATCTGGGAAGTACAGTCAGGTTCAGCCAAATACGGGAGAAGATAGATGAGACAAAAACTAGAAAAATGGTGGAAACGAATCATTGCTGTTGGATTGGTCATAAGTTTATTATCTGTTGGTTTTGTGATCTATCCCAAACAACAAAAAAATTGTTTTAACCTTTGGAATGTTTGCAGGAAACCAGTGGGGTGTTCCAGATGATAATTGCTATCAAATGATCGATCAGGTGATCAAAGAATTTGAAAAAGAATATCCAAATATCACGATCAAATACGAAGTGGTGTGATGAAAGATGATTATTCAGAATGGTTGTCACAAAAGGCACTCAAAGGAAAACTTCCAGATATTTTTATGGTCTTGCCAGAAGATTTTAGCACATTTTCATCTGTAGGAATGTTGAAGAAATTAGATTCATATGTCCAAATCGATAAAGCGTTCAAAAAAAGTAACTATTATAAAGGGAGTTACGATGCAGGAGCTTATAAGGGAACGCAATACGCCCTGCCATACGAAAGTGTACCAACATTGATGCTCATCAATAAAACATTGCTAAAAAAAGAACATATTAAAATGCCTGGAAATCACTGGACGTGGAATGATTTTTACACGATCTGTCAAAAAGTAACCAAAGATACCGATGGAGATGGTCGTTTAGACCAATTTGGTGTGTATGATTATAAATGGAATGATGCCACGTTAAGTAATGGCGGAAACTTATTTAATCAAAGTGGAACAAAATGTAATCTTTCATCTGAACCAATTGAAAATGCAATTCTGTTTACAAAGAAGATTGAAAGAATATCATCATTTCGAAATCTGACCTCAGATGATTTTGACTCAGGAAATATTGCATTCCGTCCCATGACATTTTCAGAATTTCGAACATATAAGCCATATCCATGGAAGATTAACAAATACTTTGATTTTGAATGGGACTGTATCAGACTCCCTTCCGGACCAGATGGAGAAAATAAGACGCAGGTAGATAATCTTCTGATGGGAATGAGTAATCGGACGAAACATGGAGATATGGCATGGCAGTTTTTAAAGAAATTATGCTATGAAACGAAGACACAGCAGAAGATCTTTCAGTATCGCCAAGGTATTTCACCATTAAAAGCTGTGACGAATTCAAAACAAGCACAGAGGGTGTTAGAAAAAAAGCATGGGAGAAAATATGACAGATAAAATGAAACTGTTAGATGAACTGATGGACAATGCCATGAAGACCCCAAAATTTCGAAAATACAATGAAGCTTATCAAAAGATTGACAGTGAGATGACAAGGATTCTTACAGATGAAGAGGAATTTGACACGAATATCTTAAAACTAAAACAAGAGATTGATAAGATTTTAAATCAATAATAATAAGAAGATCAAAACAAACAAAACATAAATATGACATTTGTCACATAAAAAGGGACATTTGTAAATTGAAAGTCATGACAATTTACAGATGTCCTTTTTTTGCGTGATTGGTAGAATAAGCTTGTAAATAAGAGATAGGAAAAAAGAAAGGAGAAGAGGATGAAATACGTAGTATTAGTTAGCCACGGAACATTTGCACCAGGACTTCACAGTGTACTTAAGATGTTAGCTGGTGGAGAAAGAGAAGACGTGATCAGCATCGGATTAGAGGACGGAATGAGTGCTGATGAATTCGCAGAGAAATTCAGCAATGCGATCAGCAAGATCACAGTAGACGATGAGATCATTCTTCTTGGTGACATTGTGGGTGGATCACCTCTTACAAATGCAATTGAACAGGTATCAAATAAAGGACTGATCGGTCAGACAGTGATCTTTGGTGGAATGAACCTGGCAATGGCATTGACAGCAACATTAATGAAAGACGGCGTAGACACAGACATGCTAAAAGACAGCTTGATCAATGAGGCAAAAGATGCAGTTAAAGAATTTGTTATGACATCAGCAAACGATGATGAAGAAGACGATATTTAAATTTTAAGGAGGAAAAAAATATGTCAGTTTCATTTTTAAGAATTGATGACCGTATGATCCATGGTCAGACAGTAACACGTTGGTCACTAGAGTATCCATGCGATGGGCTGATCGCAGTGAACGACAAAGCAGCAACAACAGATGCACTTAAGATGGCATACAAGAGTGCCAGCACAAAGAAAACATTTGTTTGGACATATGAAGCATGGAAAAAGAAAAACCAGAAAGTATTAGACAGCAAAGACAATTACTTCCTGATCACAAAAGATCCAATCCAGATGAAGAAGATCTTAGTGGATGATGGATTTGTTCCAAGTGATGTAAAGAAGTAATCGTAGGACCATGTAATGACAGACCAGGAGCTGTCAAACTTGGTAATAACCAATCTATTACACAGGAAGAAGCAGAAGCTTTAGAAGCGATCAGCAAAGCTGGTTATGAAATCGAATTCGCACTGATCAAAGAAGCGTCCATCGGAACATGGGACAAATTCAGAGGTCAGTTTGGATTTAACTAAAAAAACAATAGAGAGGAGAAACTATTATGACAATTAGTTGGTTACAAGCAATCATTTTAGGTATTTTTGCCTGCTTATCCAGTATGCCTGGTATGGGAGGTACAACCATTGGTAACTACACATTAGGAAGACCATTAGTTGCAGGTCTTGTCTGTGGTATCGTACTTGGAGATATTCAGGCAGGTATTTTAGTCGGTGCGGCAATGCAGGTTGTATATATCGCATTGGTTACACCAGGAGGAACTGTATCAGCAGACGTTCGTGCCGTATCTTATATCGGTATTCCACTGGCAATGTTAGCATTAAATTCATACGGATTAGATCCTGCATCAGCAAAAGGTATCTCCATGGCAACATCATTTGGAGCAATGGTAGGAACAATCGGTACAGTATTATTCTATGGAACAGCAACGATCAACCTTGTATGGCAGCACATTGGATGGCAGGCTGTTGAAAAAGGTGAATTCAAGAGATTATACGTTGTAGATATGGTTCTTCCATGGATTTCTCATATCATCTGCAGCTTCTTACCAGCAGTTGTAATGTGTAAATTAGGAGTTCCAGTTGTAGAAGCGATCAAAACAACATTACCAATGGATGGAATTGCAATGAAAACACTGTTTACAGTAGGTAGCTTACTTCCTTGCGTAGGTATTGCGATCTTATTAAAACAGGTAGTAACAAAAGCAGTTGACTTTATACCATTCTTCTTCGGATTTACATTAGCAGCAAGTATGGGCTTAAACCTTGTATCAGTAACAGTTGTAGCAGCAATGTTCGCAATTATTTACTACAACATTAAAATGGTAGGAATCAGAGCAAAAGAAGCAGCCTTAGCTTCTGGCGGTTCCTTTGACGATGATGACGAGGAGGATATTTAATATGGCAGAGAAAAAACTATCTAAAAAAGCGTTAAATAAATCATTCCGTAACTGGGCTTATGGAAACTTAACATGTTTCTCTCAGGAACATATGCAGACATTTGGTTATCTGTGTGCAATGCTTCCATTGGTAGAAGAGTTATATGATACAAAAGAAGAACAGAAAGAAGCAATGAATACATACACAGCTTTCTTTAATACAGAACCACAGGTTGGATCTATCATCGTAGGTATCACAGCTGGTCTTGAGGAAGCAAAAGCAAATGGAAATGAAGATATCGATGCAGGAGCGATCAATGGTATCCGTGCCGGTCTTATGGGACCTTTAGCAGGTATTGGTGATTCCTTAGTTGTAGGTACATTAATTCCTATCTTACTTGGTATCGCACTGGGATTATCAACAGGTGGATCTGTCGTAGGACCAATCTTCTATATCGTAGCATGGAACTTGATCATGGCATTTGGAATGAAGTTCTTATACTTCAAAGGATATGAACTGGGTGGAAAAGCCGTAGATATCCTGGTTGGTGAGCAAGCAACCGCGATCCGTGAAGCAATCGTTATGTTAGGAACAATGGTTGTTGGATCTGTAGCAGCAACATGGGTATCAGTAAAAACATCATTCCATCTCGTAAACAGTGCAGGAAAAGAATTCTTAAATCTTCAGAAGCAGTTAGACGGAGTATATCCAGGATTCTTAACAGCAGCTTTTGTAATCTTCTGTTGGTGGTTAATGTCAAAGAAAAAAGTATCTCCAGTTGTTACAATGTTGATCTTAGTAGTTGTAGCATTTATCGGAGTTATGATCGGATTCTTTAACCCAGAATTAAAATACTAAGAAAGGAAGTATATTATGACAACACAAACAAGAGCACAGCAGTTAAAAGAAATTGAATTTCAGACACAAATGCTTAATAACCTCAAAAAATGGATTCGCAATCTCATTATTCTATCTTCTATCGGAATCATACTTGCGTATTGGGGACTAGGTGCCCAAAGTAAAATGCCATTTACAGTATTTGGTGTAGCTGGAGTGATCATTACGATCATCAGTGTGATACTTTGTGTTGTCATAGGACTTGGTATTAAGCGAGGAAGAGCAAACGTAGACAAGATATTACAATTAGTGAAAGCCTAAGCATAGAACTATTGTTTTTTGAGTGAAAAAGGACGATTATAGTTAGATCGTCCTTTTTTCTACAAAGAAAGGGAAAAAATATGAGGAAAGTTAGCCCAAGATTAGTAGCAATAATGATGGCAGGAGCTGTTACAGTTACCTCCATAACACCAGTAACCAGGATATCAAACGATTACTGTAAATGCTGCAACAGATAGTCAAGGAGAAAGAGGCAGCGCAAGGATATCAAACGAATTTAACAGGTTTTGA
>ENA-OQIM01000423-OQIM01000423.1-human-gut-metagenome-genome-assembly--contig:-NODE-423-length-16126-cov-3.113382_pt1 | contig 16126 bp, 22 predicted proteins | sample MGYA00242579_ERZ504744 | MGnify/ENA primary metagenome ERZ504744 (study PRJEB26092, sample SAMD00036441) | human gut metagenome | host: Homo sapiens | study: EMG produced TPA metagenomics assembly of...
ATGACGTCTTTGAATTCGATATAGCCATCGATTAATTCCCATCTGGTCGGATAACTCTTTAGTATTACCCATTTCCCACCTACCAAAAGGGACAGGTTTATTTTGGCAGGTTTTATATGGGGAAACGTACCTCTTGGGGGCAGCGCGGGACGCGCAGGGGCGGCCGTGCAGATCGGCACAGCCGTCTCACGTGGAATCGACCGACGCCTGCCTTTCCGTGACACCGGCAACTCGTTTTTGCTTGTTGGCATGGCCGCCATTATGCCTTGGGACTGAGCACTCAAATTCTCACTCCTCATTGCCACGCTTGCCGCAAGCTATCAGGGTGACGAGATGACGACGCTCGCTGTAGCAGCGCAGCCACACTCTATAAGCGAGGCGTTTGCCAGCAAAAAAGCGCGCGACAGGGTAAGCCCGCCGCGCGCTATCCTATGCGGACTAGTTATTGTTGTTGGTCATCGAGGCCACTGCTGCCGCAAGATTGGAAATGGGCATCGTCTGCAACCAGATGCGACCGGGACCGGTGAGCACGGTGTTGAACACGCCCTCGCCACCAAACATGATGTTTTTGACGCCCTTGACCATTTGAGCGTCGATGCTCACGGTCTCCTCAAAGCCGGCCACGTTGCCGGTATCCACAATCATCTGCTGGCCAGCAGCGAGCTCGTACTCAACCAGGTCGCCGTCGATCTCGGCAAAAGCAACACCCGAGCCCGTGAGCTTCTGCATGATAAAGCCCTCGCCGCCAAAGACGCCGGCCTTTGCCTTCTTGTTAAAGTGAATGCTCAACTCGACGCCACTTTCCGCGGCAAGGAACGAACGCTTCTGCAAAATCCAGCTCTTGCCCGGACCGATCTCGATTGGCACGATGCGGCCGGGGAAGCAGGAGCCAAACGCGATCATGCCATCGCCACGCGCGGTCCAAATGTTTTGGAACAATGCCTCACCCGAAAAAGCCTTGGAGAACATCTTGCCGATGCCACCGCCCGAGGTAGACATTTCCATGTTGGGGGTCATCCAAGCCATGGCGCCGCTTTCGGTGATCATGGATTCGCCATCGCTAAGGTTGCACGTAACAACCGGGAAAGCCCCTCCGCCGATCTCGTACTGCATGACCGTCTCCTTTCCACTCAGGAGCCGAATAACGATGCCTATATTTTAGCAGGTAGAGATGCATATGTTCACACCGCCCATGCCCTCTCCTGCGGACGTTTCCCCAGATAAAACCTGCCAAAATAAACCTGTTCCTTTTTGGCAGGTTTTAAAGGCAAACGGTGAAGGTGATCTGGTTGCCGTGACCGGATACGGTGGCGGCGCTCCATGGGCCTCGGCGATGGCACGCACCACGGACAGGCCCACGCCCGAGCCACCCGTCTTGGAGCTGCGCGACGCATCCGCACGATAGAAGCGATCGAACAATCGGTCCAGGTCGCCCTCGGGCAGCTCGTCCACGGCGTTCGATACGACAAGCTCGGCGGCGCCCTTGCCTTTGCCGTGCGAAACGGCGCACAGGCTCAGCTCAATCACGCTGCCCTCGCTCGCATAGCGCGTGGCGTTGTCCAGTAGCAACTCAACCACCTGCGCCACCGCCGCGGCATCGGCATGGGTCCGCACGCCGGTCGCAATCGACGTCGACAGGCGTTTACCGCCTGAGACGCCACCGACTTAAACGGCGCCGCCACCTTGTTCACCGCCTCCGAAAGATCGATCGACGCCATGGTAAAGCCCGCCGAGCCCTCGTCCATGCGTGCCAAGAACACCAAGCGCTCCGTGAGCGCCGATAATAGCGCACCCGCACTCGCCTTAGTGCTGCCTTAGCAGGTCGATGAGCATATTTAAAAAAGCAAGGTTATAGCTTAGTCGGACTTAAGGAACGGGCGGCTTCACATCTCGCCCTGCAAACAACGCCCGTACAGCGAGCGCGCTTGCCGCATGGGCGTTGCGGCCGCCTGCAGCTTATAGATAGGCGCCCTCAAGCCGAAGCAGCCACTCCTTGCGATCGAGCCCGCCGGCATATCCGTTGAGCGAACCATCGGCGGCAACTACGCGATGGCATGGCACGATAATCGAAATGGGATTACGTGCGACCGCAGCCCCCACCGCACGAGGAGACACAACGGGTGCCTCGTTTCCCGGTACACGATGTCGAGCGGCAACACGCTGGGCGATCTCGCCATACGTAGTGACCTCGCCACGCGGAATAGAAAGCAGCTCAAACCAAACCTCGCGCTGAAACGCCGTACCAATCATATGCAACGGCGGCGTAAACCGAGGTTCCTGCCCTGCAAAATAAGCATTCAGCCAAGCCCAGGAACGTTCAAGCACCGAAGAGGCTACACCATTTGCGGGACTCACCGACGACATGCCGCCAGCACCAGAAACCGCATCGGCACCTTCAACGTACTCCGCATCTTCTTTGAGAAGCGTAGAGCCAAAGTGCTCCTGCCCCTCAAACCAAAGCCCCGTCAGACCGCGGCCATCAGCGGCAAGCAAGATTTCGCCCAAAGGCGAAGCAAACGTCGTCGTGACCACCAGCGGCTCCTTTCAAAACTCCGCTCCATAATACCGCGAATTGTGCAGACAACCTGTCAGATACACCTGGGCAGGCTCGTAATTGTTTAAGCGAGGCCGCTTTCCCCAATCAAGCGAAGAAGACACAGGCTTCGACGCCAGAGCGGTACCTCTATCAGCTGAGCTCTAATACTTTCCCGAGAAGTGAACGAGTAAAAACGAAGCCTCGGAGCATCCACACCTTTAGACCACAAAACCGCAGGATTCGCGCAGCAAACCTCAGGAAATAGCAGTCAAATATGCCAATGCTTCGGGGGTCCAAATAAGGTCGTTCACTTCTCGGGAAGTATTAGACCCCGATTCACCCCAACCCCAAAGTCACCCCAGGCAGCAGGCGCAAAGCGCCGAGGACGCCGCCGGGACTAGGGCCCGCAACAGCCACGTGCCCCCACATCAGCCCAGCGGCCCCAACCGACAACGACCCCATCGCAGATCGCTTGCAGCAGCGTCGCCGCAGGCGGGGGCTGGGCTTAGTTTCAGAACACTCCGCAGACCAGTGTGGCGCCTTGTCCGCAGCTCCGAAGGAGCAGGACAGGCGCCACACATGGTCGAGGACGTTCTGAAAACTAAGCCCGGCCCCCGCCGGACAGGTCACACTACTCGCAGAGCAGCTTAGCGATCTGGACGGCGTTGGTTGCCGCGCCCTTACGGATTTGGTCGCCGCAGCACCAGAAGGTGATGCCACGCGCGCCTCGGGGTTCGAGATGTCGCGGCGCACGCGACCGACCCAAATCAAATCCTGGTCGGACGTATCCATCGGCATGGGGAAGCGATCGTGCGCATCCTCGGCGCTCATGTCGTCAACCAGCTTCACGCCCGGAGCGGCAGCCAGCGCAGCACGGGCCTCGTCAACCGTAATGTCGCGCTCAAACTCAAGCGTAATGCTCTCGGAGTGCGAGCGCAGCACGGGCACGCGCACGCAGGTGCAGTTCACGCGCAGCTCGGGCAGGTGCATGATCTTGCGGCCCTCGTTTTGCAGTTTCATCTCCTCGGAGGTAAAGCCCTCCTCCTTGACGCCGCCAATCTGCGGAATCAGGTTGCTCGCCAGCTGGGCGGCAAATGCGCGCGGCTCGGGAATCTCCTCGCCGCGGCCCAGGGCGGCCAGCTGAGCCTCGAGCTCGGCCATACCGGGAGCGCCGGCACCCGAAGCCGCCTGATACGTGGAGACGATCATGCGCTTCACGCCGGCGAGCTGATGCAGCGGCCAGGTGGGAACCAGGCCGATAATGGTCGCGCAGTTGGGATTGGCGATAAGGCCGTGATGCCACTTGATGTCGTCGGCATTGATCTCGGGCACGACCAGCGGCACCTCGGGGTCCATGCGGAAGGCGTGGCTGTTGTCGACCACGACGCGCCGCGCTTGACGGCCTCGGGCAGTAGCTCCTTCGCGATGTCGTCGCCGGCGGCGCCAAGTACGATGTCGCAGCCCTCAAAGGCCTCGGGGCAAGCTTCCTCAATCACGATCCGCTCGCCGCGGAACTCGACGGTCTTGCCCGCAGAACGCGCGCTCGCCAGCAGCTTGAGCTTGCCAACCGGGAACTCCTGCTCGTTAAGGCACTCGAGCATCTGGGTGCCCACGGCTCCCGTCGCGCCCAAAATAGCAACCGTGTACTGTTTCATGCTTCCCCCTTTGAAGGCTGTGGCTTTTGCCCGCACGCCGAGCAGGCCGATTATTGTTGCCAGTGTATACAAGAACGGGGCGGGCACGAAACCCGCCCCGTCGAAACGAAACCGAAACGAAACGCCCCGCCGTAAGATTTTTGAGACATGGCCCAAAAATCCACCGAGCAGCCGCTACTTTTTGAGCGCGGCCAGGGTGGGATCGACCGGCGCGGGAGCCTCCAAATCGGAGACCTTCACAATGCCGTTCTCGTCGGAGAAGGCACGGTAAATGGTCCGAATCGCCAGGTCGAAGTCCTTCTCCTCGACACCGATAATGATGTTGATCTCGTCGCAGCTCTGCGAAATCATGCGCACGCTCACGCCGGCCTGGCCGAGCATGCCAAACAGATGCCCCGAGATACCCGCACGGCCGCGCAGGTTACGACCGACGGTCGCGATGAGCGCCAAGCCCTCGACAACCTCGATCTCGAGCGGCTCGACCTCCTGCTGAATGTCGCCCACAAGCGAGTACAGCGAGTCGTGAACGTCCTGCTCCTGCACCACGGCGCCAAAGCGGTCGACACCGGTGGGCATGTGCTCGACGGAAACGTCATAGCGCTCGAAGACCGAAAGCGCGCGGCGCATAAAGCCGACACGGGGCTTGGTGCGGTCGCGGGCCACATTGATGGCAACAAAGCCGCGTTTGCCGGTCACGCCGGTAATGATGGGCTCCGCCTCGCCCTCGTCAGCCGTCTCGCTAATGATGGTGCCGGGGTCCTGCGGCGCATTGGTGTTCTTGATGACCAGCGGAATGCCTGCCTCGCGCACGGGGAACACGGCCTCCTCGTGCAGGACGCTTGCGCCCATGTACGAAAGCTCGCGCAGCTCCTCGTAGGTAACGCGCGCAATGGGCTGAGCCTCGGGAACAATACGCGGATCGGCAGAATAGAAGCCCGAAACGTCGGTCCAGTTCTCGTACAGATCGGCGCCAAGGCACTTGGCCAGAATCGAGCCCGAAATATCGCCACCGCCTCGATCGAGCAGCTTGATCTGGCCCTCACGCGTCGCGCCGTAGAAACCGGGCATAACAAAGCCACCCTGCTGGCCGTACTCCTGCACCAGCTCGGAGGTGCGGTTCATGCTGAGCGTACCATCGTGATGGAACGCCACAACCGTCGCGGCGTCCAGGAACGGCAGGCCCAGGTACTCGGACATCAGGCGAGCGGTGAAGTACTCGCCGCGGCTCACAAGCTCCTCGGTGGAGTAGCCGCCCGAGCGGGCGCGCTCGGCAAAGGCTGCGAACTCCTCGCGGATGGGATAGGTGAGCTCCAGCTCGTCAGCGATATCAAAATAGCGCTGACCGATGTCCTCGAGCAGCTCCTCGCACGACACGTGATACTTAACGTGCGCGTTAACCAGGTAGAGCAGGTCGGTCACCTTGGTGTCGCCCTTAAAGCGGCGACCGCAGGCGGAAACCACCACAAAACGGCGGGCAGGGTCGGCATCGACGATGGCTTGATCTTCTTGAAGTGTTCGGCGTCGGCGACCGACGAGCCGCCAAACTTGGCAATTTTTATCATGGCGTGGAGGTTACCTTTCTAAAAGCTCTGCAAACCTGTTTTGCGCGCTCTGATACCATGGGTTCACCGATTGGGACCAAGGTATCCGAGGAGCACTGTTATATGGGAACTTATCATAGTACACGAGGACGCACTTTATCATGCTCAAGTAAGGTGGCAATCCGCACCGGCATCGCTCCCGACGGGGGTTTGTTTGTCTCGGACGAGCTTGGCACCCAGCAGGTCGATATCAGCTCGCTTGCCGATAAATCGTACTTTGAAATCGCTCAAAATGTGTTGGGAATGTTACTGAACGATTACACGGACGAAGAAATTTCGGCCTGTGTGAATGAGGCTTACCGCGGTACGTTTGCGAGTGATGAGGTCACGCCGCTCGTCAAACTCGACGCAGCGCCGGGCACCGACGCTCCTCAAACCTATGTGATGGAGCTCTTTGGCGGTCCCACGAGCGCCTTTAAGGACGTCGCCTTGCAGATGCTCCCCCGCCTCATGGCCCGCACCTCTGCCAAGGACGGTGGCGCCGAGCGCATCATGATCGTCACCGCCACGTCGGGCGACACGGGCAAGGCAGCACTCGCCGGCTTTGCCGACGCTCCGGGCACGGGCATCACCGTCTTTTATCCCGAAGCAAAGTCAGCCGCGTGCAGAATCTGCAGATGTCCACTCAGGAGGGCGATAACGTCGCCGTCTGCGGCATCCGCGGCAACTTCGACGATGCCAGAGTGCCGTCAAGCGCATCTTTGCCGATAAGGAGCTTGCCGAGCGTCTGGAGCCGCTGGCACCGTGCTTTCGAGCGCCAACTCCATCAACGTCGGCCGTCTGGTGCCGCAGGTCGTCTACTACTTTGCCGCCTATGCGCAGCTGCTGCGCGCCGGCGCTATCGAGCTGGCGACGCCGTGGAGTTCTGCGTACCGACCGGCAACTTTGGCGATATCCTGGCCGGCTACTATGCCAAGCGCATGGGTCTGCCCGTCGCCAAGCTCATCGTCGCGAGCGACAAGAACAACGTGCTGGCTGACTTCCTGACCACCGGCGTCTACGACCGCAACCGTCCGTTCTTCACGACCATCTCGCCGTCGATGGACATCCTTATTAGCTCCAACCTGGAGCGCATGCTCTACTTCCTGTCCGACGGCGACTGCGAGCTCGTTGCCGGCCTTATGGAGCAGCTGCACAGACTGGTCGCTACGAGGTTCCCGCCGACCTGCTGGCAAAGATTCAGAGCGTCTTTGGCTGTGGTTGGGCCAGCGAGGACGAGGTCCGCGCCGCCATCAAGAGCTGCTGGGACGCCAACGACTACGTGATCGACCCGCACACCGCTTGCGGCTACCACGTCTTCGAAAAGGTCGCTCCCGCCGAGGGCGCCAAAGCCGCGTGCTGCTTTCGACCGCCAGCCCCTACAAGTTCCCGCGCGCCTGCTGCGAAGCTCTGGGGCTTAACGTTCCCGAGGACGACTTTGAGGCTATGCGCGTGCTCGAGCAGGCCACCAATACGGTCGCACCGGCACAGCTCGCCGAGCTCGAGTCCAAGCCCGTCCGCTTCGAAGACGTCTGCGACGTCGATGAGATGGCCAGCTACGTCGAGTCCGCAGCAAAACGAATGAGCACCAACTAAACCCCTTATTAAGCGCGGCGAAAGCCGGCGCACCTTCTTTTATCAGAAACCCACCGGGATGATGACGAGCTGACATGCGGGTCTGCCTGTTTAGTTCGTCGCGAGTTCCGCACGAGCCGAAAGCACTTAATGTGCTTTCCGAGCGAGCCAGGACTGCCCGAGCAGCGAACTAAACAGCAGACCGCCCAGGAGATTCCCATGATCAAGATCACCGTCCCAGCAACCAGCGCCAACTTGGGCATTGGCTACGACACCCTCGGCATGGCCGTCAGCCTCTACTCGCACTTCACCTTCGAGCGCGCCGACAAGCTCACCATCACGGGCTGCCCCGAAGAGTTCCAAAACGAGAACAACCTGGTCTACGTGAGCTTTGTCGATGCACTGGCCGCATGGGGCGAGCCAGCTTTTCCCGTTGCCATCGACATTCAAACCGACGTGCCCGTCGCTCGCGGCCTGGGTTCCAGCTCCACCTGCGTCGTCGCCGGCATTATGGCGGCCGCCGCGCTGACGGGCCACACCGTCGACCGTGCCGAGCTCGTCCGCATTGCCACCGAGGTCGAGGGGCCATCCCGATAACGTCGCCCCCGCTATCCTGGGCGGCGCCGTCTGCTCCTTTACGCCGACCGATTCGCTCCCCCAGTGCCTGCGATACGAGGTGAGCGATCGCCTGCGTTTTATTACCGTGATTCCGCCTACGAGGTGCACACGAGCGAGGCGCGCAAGGTCGTGCCGCAGGAGATTCCGCTCTCCACCGCCGTGTGGCAGATGGGCCGCATCGCCGGTATGACGCGCGGCTTGGAGACTGGTGACCTGGACCTGATTGCCGCCGCCAATGACGACCGCATCCAGGAACCCTATCGTCGCCGTCTGATTCCCGACTACAACGCCGTGCGCGACACCTGCCTTAACGGCGGCGCCAAGACCATCTGGATCAGCGGTTCGGGCTCGACCCTTATGGCTGTGACCGACGACACCATCGTGGCAAAATTCCTGCAGGTCAAGCTGCGCGAGCAGTTCCCCAAGTGCGATACGCATATTCTGACGTGCGACACGGAAGGCGCTCAAATCGAGTACCTGTAGCGCCCTGCCTCATTGCTCTCACCGGTCCCCTTGGGGCTTCCCCTGAAAACGTCCTCGATCATGAATTGCCCCGTCGTGCGCTTCGCGCGACGGGGCAATTCGATCTGCGGATTGTTTTCAGGGGAAGCCCCAAGGGGACCTGCGCAGCCTCGACAGGATAATCGCATTCGCTGATTTAATCTTGTGCTCCAACGGAGCCACAGACGAGAGGCCTTCGCGCTGCGGAATAATTTTGAGGGGAACACCCCGACCATCCCTGCGTTTACCTTGCTGAGGATGTCTACAGGGACCCACGCTTTGAAGGGGCGCCGGGCAGATAGAAGCTTTTTAGGTTACATAATAAACTGTTTATCTATGCTACTATTTAACTAGGCATCGCAGTATGGAGGTGGTCAAAGTGTTACGCACACTCAAAGCTTCGTTTTTCCTCTCGATACTTTTGATATTACCGATATGTTTCTCGTTTAGCCCTTCGACTGCTTATGCTGCAGAAAGCGATGCTGTCGCAATTTCTGGCGCAACCCAAGATTTTGATTTAACGAAAGGTCCCGAGCAGTCTCATCAAATCAAGCTTAAGGATGGGACCGTTGCAGTAATAGGAATTAAAAAAACCAATGAACCCAGCCTGATATGGGACAGTTACTACAACAACGCATCTGGAACTTGGACTATCTATTACAACAGTCCTTTTATTTATCGCGAATTCAAGATCAAGATAGCGAACTCGCTCATTACCAGCGCTTGGGGACAAAACTATACGACTATCGGCTGTACGGTAACTAACGAGTCCTTTATATGGAACTCGAAACAGGCGACATATCGACTCAACTATGAATCGATGGGGATGACGTCCGGTATCGCCGTGTTGCAAGCGACCATGGAAGGCAGCACGCTCCACACCTATGCAAACTAGACTCACATCAATTGAGGAAGTTCAATGATCCCAATTCCTGCACGCTCAGACATTATGATCGCTCTCGTTTGGATTCTCGTCGGAGTGCTTATTTGGCGTATCTGCAAATGGGTTAAAAACAAGAAATAGTTGATAAAACGTATATGCCATTTATGCGATGCTTGGGGCCGTTAAATCGGCCCCTATTTCTATAGCTTTTCAAGCAGCAGTCACCCATTTGGAAGTCGCAATGCCATTCATACGATTTCGGCCCTTTAAGCCGCTATCTATTGGTAGGGACTCTTGCTGGTAAGGAGCGCTTACTAGATACAAACCTTGGCAATATATTGGTTTAGGCGGCGCTGGTTTCTTTGTATTCGAAGACTGGCTCTAGGAGATCTTCGATGTTGCAGTGGAGGGCTTTTGCTATGGCTCTTACGCTTGTTACCGAAGCTTCATTGATGTTTCTCTGGCGCTGCTCGTACATTTGGATTGAGCGGAGTGACACACCCGATTCGTATGCCAGGTCTTGTTGGGTTTTCTTGAGCCTCTTTCTTGCTAGCGCCAGTTTGGTTTGGCGAGACGTTTTCTTCGCCATGTCGCAAACAAGACGCGCCACGCGCTCTTCCGAGCTTCATGCCAGGGGTAATACATGCCGCAGAGCTCATCAAAGGGAACAACATGCAACAGGTCTTCGAACGACTCTCCTAGACGCCACTGCAGGTATGCCAATATCCAGCCTGCCCAGTATTCCGGCGTCTTCTCAAATCGATAGGCACGATCAAGCATCGACCCCGATTGATAGCCAGACCTTTCAGCAATGAGCGCAAACAACTCCACGCCCGATTTTCCCGATACTACCCATGCGTTGCCACGCTCAAACTCGCGGGCTACGCCGCTCAGGCAAAAGAGTTCAGCGACTTCTGATCCTTCTGCTCCATAATCGTTCACGGCATAGTCGAAGCAGTCGCCGAGGTTGTTCATTGCGTCCTCAAGATAATAGACGGGATATGTTCTACTCGGCCCACAATCCGTTAACACTTGGATCATCTAAATCAACCTCCCTGCCATTAAATCCCTAATGTAGACGCCCTCAGCGTCGAATCCATTTACTGTGTCCAAGTACTTGCATCGCGCGTTCTGCTCTCGCTTAAAACGCTTGGGATAGTATTCGGAGCCGGTTGCCTGCTTCCAATCGCAAAATGTAATTGCCGAAAACGCACTCTCGCTCATGAGCGCATATTGGATACCCAAATCTCCTAAACGCATAATGCGCTGCAGCTGCCTGAGCGAAATCATGCCGCTGACAAACTGTCTTGCGAACGAAAAATATGAGTCGTCAGCACGATAGCCCCGGATGATGTCATATGAAGAAATGTCAATCAGATAGTTATCGAGTAAATAACGAAGCCCTTCGCGCGCCAACGGCGTCGAGACATTGAATTCCCTGTTGTCGGCCAAAATCGCAAGCCAGTTGAGAATTGAATAATCGCCGGACTCCAAATCCAAAACTGAAAGGCCATCCGCATTGAGTTCGTATCGATTCGCAATGCCATCGGCCTCGGTCCGGCATGCCCATTCCATCGCCATTTCCTCATGTGGCGTGCAATAAAACCCACGACCATAGTCATTGAATTGTCTGCATTTATCCAACGACGGATGCTCGACAACAACCTCCGACCCGTGCCAAAGCTCCATTGTGACCTCCAAATACAAATATCACCCCAGTGATAGTGTACCAACAACTATCACTGGTGATATAGATAGATGCAAACTATTGCCTGCCAAGAGCCTTTACTAGAGGCAGGCCTCGGCGATGCGCTTTTTGAGTTCGTCGATGCCGGTACCGGTCTGGGAGCTTGTGATGATTACGTTCTCGGCCGGGACGTTGAGCTGCTTTTTGATGGCTGCTGCCTGGCGGGCCTGCTGGGTGCGGCTGAGCTTGTCGGCTTTGGTGAGGCAGACGATAAAGTTAAACTCATTGCCTTGCAGGTAGTCGATCATGTCATGATCGAGCTTGCTGGGGTCGTGACGAATGTCAACCAGCGATACAACTAGGTTAAAGCTGCGCTCGGAGTCAAAGAAGTCGCCGATAAGCTCGGCCCAGCGATCGCGCTCAGCTTTGGAGCGACGGGTGAAACCGTAACCCGGCAGGTCGACAAAATGCACCTCATCGGCCTCAAAGAAGTTGATGTTGCTCGTTTTGCCCGGCGTACTCGAAACCTTGACCAGGTTCTTGCGGCCAAAGAGCTTGTTCATAATCGACGACTTGCCCACGTTGGAGCGGCCGACAAAGCTCACCTCGGGCAGGTGGACTCGGGAATCTGCGAAACCTTGCCGTAGCTGGCGACGAACTTGGCAAGCTGGTAGTTAATGGAATCGGCCATGGACACTCCTTGGTCGTAGGTTCTTACAAAAGAGCGCGCTATTGCGCAGCGGCAATGCGGCGGACGATATCGAGCGTAATGTCACTTGCGACACGCGCGTACTCGAACAGATCGAACTCGCGCTCGCAAATTGCATCGTACGCCTCGTCACAATTATCGCTGATAGCGCGTAACACCAGGCAATCGACACCATTTTTGGTTGCGACATGGGCAATTGCCGCGCCCTCCATGCCGACACAATCGGCATGCGTCGCCTCGATAGCGTCGTTGCGCATGGCGGCGCCCGTCACAAAGCGGTTACCCGTGGCAATCGTGCCGACCAGGAACTGCTTTGCGCCCTCGTTCGAAGCGACTGCATTTGTCGAAGCGTCAACAAACCCACGCTCAGCAAGCACATCGGCGGCAATATCGACCAGCGCAGGCGTCGAGCCAAACTCCTCGAGCCCCGGTGCGGACTCGGCAATAAGCGCGGTATCGGTATCCAAATAGCGCAGGCGTTTACCAATGACCACGTCGTCGATGTGGAGCTTGGGGTTCAAACCGCCCGCAATGCCCGAAAACACAACAGCCTGCGGAGCATACTTGCTAATGAGATGCTGTGTCGCAGCGGCGGCGTTCACCGTGCCCATGCCCGCCGTTGTGGCGACAACTGTCAGGCCGTCGAGCCCACCGCTCACAACGGTCAAGCCTGCCTCCCGTGCCTCGCAAACGTTGCTCAGCTCTTCCTTAATCTGCATGATCTCTTTTTCGAGCGCACCGATAATCGCGATGGTAGCCATACCATTCCCCAAACCTATACGAAATTCTCAACCACGGTATGGTACCAGCATTTTGTTTGACCACGCCAAACGAACACGCTAAGCCAGTGCAGCGCGGGTATCATAGAGCGCCTTGGCGATGGCGGCCACGACTTCGCTCGAACGGTCACTCCATGGCATCGATGTCATGATGCTCATAATGTAGGTGTCGCCGTCAACATCAATGAGGCCAGCATCGCACGTCGCATTGCAACCTGCCTCGCTGATCCAGCCGGCTTGTTGCGCACCAAGCTTGGTCGTCCGCTATGCCGTCACGAATAAACGATTGGTCGTAGAGGCCAGAAGACCCGACAGCCATTGCGACGTCTCGGTATCACGGCTCAAATACTCGCTCATCTCGCGCCACAACTTGGCCGAGGTGCGCGGGCAATAGGTGGGAAAATCGCTCATCGGATCGAGTGCGGTATCGTAATCGATGCCAAGACCGACAATCCAATCCTCGTAACCGACACGGTCAAACGCCGCGCGTAACGCAATAAACGAATCGTTGTCCGAATTAACGACCGCGGCCTCGATCAGGTCGCGCACCGTCTGCCAGCCCATGTTGTAGCCACCATAGGTGCCAAGAGAATCATCGAGTGAGACCTGGCCCGTCTCGACCAGTGACTCGCAGATGTAGAGTACATAGAGCGCCTTATAACTGCTCGCACCGTACACCTCGGCGTCCGCGTTATACGTCACGCCCTTGCCGCTCGACAGATCGTAAAACACCGCGCCCGCATCGCCCAATTCCTGGGCCTGATCAAGGGCATCTTGAAGCGCCGCGAGGCTCTCATCCTCCAGGGCGGGGATCTGGTCATCAACCAGTGAGAAGGTCTGCACGGTATCGCCTGAGGGAATATCGGTAAGGTCCGCCTTCGAAAGCCTCGTCTTGAAGCTCGCTGTCGACAGGGTTTGACTTGCAGTGACTTTAGATTCAGAGACCTTTTTGTTTTGCGTCTGTACCGTTGACGCATCTGAATGTGCCATCCGCTCCGACGCGTAGGTTTTGGCGGTAATTCCGAGGATAATAACCGCCAACGTTAGCATCCCAATGGTGGCAATCTTCGTCACGCGGATGCGAGCGTCTGCAAGGCCACGCGAAGGCGTGCCCCTCGTCCCATATCTGCTGCCATGCTGCGGCACATACTCGTCCCGCGATGCGCCCTTTCGCACGTGGTCTCCTGACTGCTACCGTTTATATACGAGCAGCATAATACCGAGCAGGCGTTTCTTTCCTAAGATATTCAGCGGCGTTTAAGGCGTCTTTAAAGAAACCACAGGCGTATTTATCCAAATGGCACAATTCTGTTGCGCATCTCTGCCCAAAACGCAGTTGCGGTGAAATAGTTCCTGTTTGGGCGGTATTAGCCGATAAACAAGAACTATTCCACCGCAACTTGACGGGGCTCTTTAGCAATCAACTAGGTGCCGGGGGCACTCATTTAAATCTGTCCCCAATGAGTGCTGCTAGCCGATGGCGTTTTTGAGTTCCGCACGGCGCTTTTTCATGCCCGTCATGACGGCGTTGCGCAGCTCGGGCATGCGCGCGGTATCCATCTGTGGAACGCCCTCGAGCTTATAGGGAATCCCCAGCTGCTCATACTTGACGACGCCCATCGTGTGATACGGCAGCATCTCCAGGCCGACCACGTTGTGCCATGGAGCGATCAGGCGACCGAGCTTCTCGCATTCCTCCACCGTATCGGTGATACCCGGCACTACCACGTGGCGAATAACAACCTTGATCTTGCGACGCGCAAGCTCATCGCCAAACGCCAGGATGCGCGCAGGATCGCAACCGGTTAGCTTTTTATGCTCAGCCGGATCGGCGTGTTTAATGTCGAGCAGCACCATATCGGTCTCGTTGAGCACAGCATCGAACTTCTCCGGATGCTTGGGATCAAACGCATATCCGCAGCTATCAAGGCAGGTGTGCACGCGACCATCGGGGTTGTTGTGCATTGCACAGAACAGGTCGGCCAAAAACTCGGGCTGCAGAAGCGGCTCGCCGCCCGAAACCGTAATTCCGCCGCTGCGGTAAAACTCATGGTTACTCTGGAACTCGTCCATAAGGTGCTCGACGGTCACCATGGTGCCGCCGTTAACCGACCAGGTATCGGGGTTGTGGCAATACGCACAACGCATGGGGCAGCCCTGAACAAACACCACAAAGCGGATGCCGGGTCCGTCGACCGTTCCCATCGTTTCAATCGAATGTACGCGGCCCAGGGTAAACGCAGAGTCCTCGGGACGAGCATCCACACCCTCAAGCGTCATCTCAGCCATTCCCGCAACCTTGCCTCTCTTTGGTTATTGCCAATTAAAATGCCAGAGCCATTCTAGCCCATACGCATGATGGTGAAACGGTTTAGCGGCCAATTGGGTTGTCCTATTTGGCCCCACGCAAGAGCGGCGGGAGGGTTGTCGCAACCCGCCCGCCGCTGTGGCGATAGATATCAATAGACGCCAGGCCTTTACGCCTTGAGCGTGAGCACCGCGCCGAAGGCGGTCGGGCCGCAGTGGCTCGAGATGACGCCACCAACCTGAGTCCAGGTAATGTCCTTAAAGCCCAGGTCGCGCGCATAGACTTCCATGTCGTCGCGCAACTCCTCGGAAAGACCCACCGAATACGCCAGGCCAATATGCGAGTAGTCGATCTCGCCCTTCGCTACCATGTGGTCAAGAAAGGCACGGGCGCACTTGAGCATAGAACCGCGGAACTTCTTGGTCGCCACGAATTTACCGCCCGTCACCTCGATGCAGGCTTAATCTTGAGCAGGTGGGCGCCAAGGAATGCCACGTTGGACAGACGACCGCCCGCCTTAAGGAAGGCAAGGTCGGTAGGAACAAAGCCCAACAGCACGCGGTCCATGACGGAATTCGTAAATGCAAAGATCTCGTCGACGGTGGCATCGGGGTGAGCCTCGATGTATTTAGCGGTCTCGACGACAACGAGCGACTGGCCCACCGAGACAAAACGCGTGTCCATGGAGAACACGTAGTCGCGCTGGCCGCATCTTGGAGGATTGATGCGAGCAGGTCGTGGCCTCGGAGTACGCAAGATGCAGAATGGTCGCATCGGGCTGCTCGGCATGGATACGGTCATACACGTGAGCAAAATCCGCAGGCGCGCAGCCACTGGTCTTGGGCATTACGCCAAACTCGTTGCAGCGCGAGTAAATCTCGAGCGGATCGATGGAGCCGTCCTCGACGGTCTCGTCACCAATCGTGACATGCATAGGCACGCGCACGATGCCGTAGCGTTCGCAGAGCTCTGGCGTCACATCCGAACCAGATTCAACCACGATTACGTACTTGCCCATTATTATCACGACCCATCTCGACATTGGCTTTTCAATACATGGCACGCGCCGCCGCACTGTTGCACAACGGCGGCAGAGCGCCAAAGAGACGCCGCCCCTTGCACACAACAAAGGACAGCGTCTCCCTGGAAAACTCCGTGCTTATCTGAGGGTGACGCATAATTTCTTTCGCAAATTGACAACCGCATAGCGGAACACGGCCCGCGCCCCGTCATATGATTTCTAGCGGCTAAACAACAAATCAACGACGAAAGGGGCACGGGCCGTGTCTGCGAAC